>Ga0209598_10000075_pt1 | contig 71709 bp, 53 predicted proteins | sample M_140807_EF_Meta_FD_187317 | JGI IMG/M metagenome (GOLD analysis project Ga0209598, IMG submission 187317) | Freshwater microbial communities from Lake Montjoie, Canada to study carbon cycling - M_140807_EF_MetaG (SPAdes) (version 2) | ecosystem: Environmental > Aquatic > Freshwater > Lake... | reverse complement strand
CCCTGCTGGCCCTCACCCTGCTGGCCTTCACCCTTCTGGCCTTCACCCTTCTGGCCCTCACCCTTCTGGCCCTCACCCTGCTGGCCCTCACCCTGCTGGCCCTCACCCTTTTGGCCTTCACCCTTTTGGCCTTCACCCTGCTTACCTTCCTTCGGCTGACGCTTCACCGTCTCGCCGGCTTCTCCGCGCTCCGACTCACGGCGCTGGTGTTCGAGGATCCGATCCATCGCCTCGCCGTCATTCGTACCGTCGGCCGCGACGGCATCGTTTTGGCGCTTCTTGCCCGCGCCACCGGAAGGCGACGGCTTCGCGCCGGGCTGGGGCTTCTCCCCTCCCTCGCGTTGCTGTCCTTCCCCTTGCCCTTCGTCGTCGCCGGCTTGAGCGCGATCCTTCCCCTCGCTCCCCTTCTGCTGCGAGCCAGGCTTCTGCCCGCTCCCTTGCTGGTCGCCGGAGTCTCCGCCGTCGGCTCCCTGCTGCGGACTGCCGTTCTTCCCCGGCTTAGAGCCCTTGGGGCTCTGGTCGTTGCCGGGGCGCTGTTGCTTGCCATCCCCCTGTTGCTCGTCACCACCGCCTGACGCTCCCGGTTGTCCCTGTTCTCCTGGTGGAGGAGGGTTCGATCCGTCGTCGCTGCGCTGCCGGTCGGGTCGCTTCCGATCAGCGGGGGCGCCACGCTGCTGAGGGTCTTGGTTTTGGTTTGGGTCTTGCTGGTCTTGGTCTCCAGACGCACCATCGTCGCGGCCGCCGTTGTCAGGTCGCCGTTGGCCAGCCCCGTCCTCCGCACCGTCGCCGCCGTCGCCGCCGTCGCCCTGACGATCCTGACGATCCTGATCCCGGCCGTCCTCCGGCTGCGCGCCCCCGTCCTGTTCGGCATCGCCCCCATCGTCGGCGCGATCAGACTCGTCAGAACGGTCCTCGCCCGGCCGCCCCTTTTTCGAGTCGTTGGGCAGATCGGGTTCGGGCTTGTCGGGCTGCGGAGGCGCCTTCTCGTCGATCCTCAATTCCTGCCAGGGCGTCACGGAGACGTTCGGTTGCTGGGGGCGGTTGTCGGTGGCGACGGCGCGGTACTGCAGCACCGACCCCGCCTCGGCGCCAAGATTAAAAGGGACGAGCCGGGCCGTGCCTTTGAAGGGCCCCTGCTTCACCACCTCGAGGAGTGGCATCGGGGGCACGGCCCGGCCGCCATCGATGCGGGTCTCGATCACCACCCGCGACAACCCGTGATCGGGGTCGAGGGCCCGCACCCGGACCGGCACGGGGGCGTCGCGCGGCACCGCAAGCGGGGAATCGGTGGGCGATTCGATCGTCACTTCCGGCGCGAGGTCGGCGACGACCTCGATGCGGTGCTCCATCGGCTCGGTGACGATCGCTTCAGGCTCTCCCTGGTTCGCGCCCCGGGGCTGGAAGAGCAGACGGTAGGTCGCATGCTCCGGCGCCGTCCGGTCGGCATTCATCCGCAGCGGGAAGGTCACCGAGGCCCGCGTCAGATCGCTTGCCCCGACTTTCATTTTCAGATCGCGATGGCCGTCGCAGGCGAAATCGATCCAAGCCGCGTCGATCGGCTGGTTGCATTCGGCGATGAGCGTCACCTGCGTCTCTTCGGGCGCCTTCAGATCCCCCTGCCAGGCGACCGTTTCCGGAGCCCGGGCGATGTAGGCGGGGAAGTCGTAGCGGGCCTCGCGCACCAGGAGCGACGGGGCATCGACGACAATCAGACGTACCGGCGCGCTGCGGGCGTCGCCGGCGGCGATCGTGAGCTCGATCGAGTTCTCCAATCCCCGCACGGCATCGGGCAGGAAGGCCGTGAACGACCTGGCGGCCTCCCCTTCCCCGGCCCCACGAACCATGTCGATGCGCCAGGGGGTGCCGGAGGGATCGTGGGAGCCGTCGTCCTTCACCGGCACGACATGAACGACCGGCTGCTCACCGCTGCGGAGGCCGCGGACTGCCGCTGCCAGGACGAGTTGCCTGCCGCGCACGAGGGTCGCCGACCCCCGGTCAACCATCACCTCCTGCGCCTCGGGACCGGCGCCGAAGAATTGTGGATCGACCACGCCGGCCCCCGGCATCCGCCAATGGAGCCGCGGCGGATCGACGCGGACGCGCGACGGGGCCGCGATCCCGGCCCACGGCGCCACCAACCGCACCGCGCTGACCAACAGGCTCTTGGGCGCCACGAGCTCATACAGGCAGGCCAGCCCCACCAACGCCGCCAACAGCATCGCCAGACGGACGGCGAGCGTGCGGTCGATGACCCCGTCGGTGGGGACGTCGGCAAGGCGCTTCGCGGCGCGTTTCTCCAACGATCGCACCACGACGGCGGTGCTCCCCTCGGGATGCGCCTTGACGAGCACCGTGTTGACCAGATCGTTGTGGAGCTCGGGATGCTCCCGCTCGATCGCCCGGGCGGCGTAGACGAGATTCACGCGATAACGGACCAACGGCAGGAGCCAGCGCACGGCCGCGCCGACCAGCGCCAGCCCCCCGGCCGCCAGCCACCCCCACCGCACCCCCCGGGGCAGTCCACCGGGGACGATCCAATGTTCGGCCAAAACCCCGAGCGCCAGCCAGATGGCCGCCGCCACCGCCGCAGCGAGGAGGAAGTTCGTCAGTGCCACCCCCTTGAAATCGGCCCCCGCCGCTTCGAGGCGACGAGCCAGATACCGATCGGAGTTGGACTGTTCCTCGTCGGCAGTCCAGCCGCCGACGACGAGCGCCTCGGCGCTGTTGGAGGACACGCTGGCCATGACACTGCTCCCTCGCGGCCTCTCGCCCGTCGGTCACCGAAGCCCGGAGGTTCCCCGCCGGCTCCGCAGAAAGTATATCGGCAGCCTTCGGCCGGAGGCTGGCCAGGGTCGATCGGCAGCGGCAAATCCGCCGGGAAAGGCCGCCGTCCGCCACGATCGGTCCGGAAGCACTACACTCCGTGGTCGCCTGGCAAGCCCCGCGGAGCCCGGGCGGACCGACGGATCGACCGCATGCTCCATCCTGACGCAGAATCGTTCAAGCAGCTCGTCGATGGGACCGACACCCGCGCCACGGCGACACTCGCGCGAGTCGCCCTGGCGCCGCTCGGTGCCGCTTGGTCGACGGTGATGGCCCTGCGCAACACCGCCTACGACCGCGGCTGGCTCGCCGCGGCGCCGGCCGGCCTCCCGGTGGTGTGTGTCGGCAACCTCACGCTCGGCGGCACCGGCAAGACCCCCTTGGTGGCCTGGGTCTTCCGCCGTCTGGCGGCCCTCCACCGCCAGCCAGCGATCGTCAGCCGGGGATACGCGGCCGCGGCCGGGCAACGGAGCGACGAAGCGGCCGAACTGGCGCTGCTACTCCCCGGAATCTTGCACGTTGCCTGCCGCGATCGGGTCGCGGCCGCCGCGGCGGCGGCTGTGGCCGGCGCTGACGTCGTCGTGCTCGACGACGGCTTCCAGCACCGTCGTCTGGCCCGCGACCTCGATCTCGTGGCCGTCGATGCCACCGATCCATTCGGCTGTGGGCATGTCTTCCCGCGGGGGCTGCTCCGTGAGCGGCTCTCCGGGCTCGCCCGGGCCGACGCCACGATCCTGACGCGGGCCGGGAGCGTGGGCCCCGAGCGGCGGGCGGAGATCCGCGACCGTCTGGCCAAGGCCTGCGGAGGAGCGCTCCCGGGGGTGTGGGCCGAGGCGAGCCATGCGCCCGTCGCCGTCCGTGACCAGGCGGGGGTGAGACACACGACCGACTGGCTCACCGGCCGCCGGGTCGCCGCGTTCGCCGGGATCGGCAATCCTTCCGCCTTCCGCCAAACCCTCTCCACGCTCGGCGCCGAGGTCGTCGCCTTCCGCCCCTATGCCGACCACCACGCCTACACCGCGGCCGATCGCGCCGATCTGGCCGGCTGGGCCCGCGGCCACGGGGCCGAGGGGCTCGTCACAACGCTCAAAGACCTGGTCAAAATCCCCGCCGGTGGCTCCGGGGAGCTGCCGATCATGGCGCTGGAGATCGAGCTGGTGGTGGAGACCGGCGAGACGGCACTCGGCTCCCTCGTCGATCGGCTCGCGATGGCCCGCCCCCCGGCCGCCGGAGGAACCAGCGTTCCAGGCCCCGGGGCGAGCCAGCGATGAGCGCCGCGCCGCCACGGTTGATCCTCGTCGATCCCTGTCTCGACGGCCCCGGTTCGCATCCCTGGCAGTATGCCGTCGCGGTGCTCGGCGCCGCGCGACGCCGCGGGTGGGGGTGCGACCTCGTCTGTCGATCGTCTACCGAGCTTCCCGCCGAGGCCTGCGCCGGATGGCGGGTGTGGCCGGTGCTCCGCTTCCCCGGGGCCTCGAAGCTCACCGCCTTTGCCGAGCTCGACCGGCTCGCTCCCGATGGGCGGGCACGGTGGCAGCCCCCGTGGGCGGCCTGGGTCCGACGGCGTCGGCGGCGGGAACGCGTGGCGGCCTTCGCCACCGATCTCGCCCCCGTCGTTGCCGATCTCGCCCCGGGTGATCAGCTCCTCGTCGCCACCGCCTCCGAGCTCGACGCTCTCGGTCTGGCGCGGGCGATCGACGCCGCACGCCCGCCGCAGGGGATCGGCTGGCACCTCCAATTTCATTCGCCTCTCCTCCCCCCTCCCCCGGCCGAACCCGACCTCACCACCGGCCGGATCGCCCGCGTCGGCCGATGCCTCGACGAGGCGATCCGCCGCGCGGTCCCCCACCGGCTCCGCTTCCACGCACCGACCAGGGAACTGGCGGCGGAATGGTCGCAGGTCGGCGCCGAGCCGATCTCGGTGCTCCCGTATCCGGTCGACGGCGTCACGGAGACGGCGCCCGATCCGCCCCGGCCAAACCTGTCCGGCGATCGCTTCCGCGTCGCCCTGCTCGGCGACGCACGCAGCGAGAAAAACTCCCATCTCACCCCCGCGCTCCTCGAGCGGATCGCCGCGATCCCGGCCTGCGCCGCCCGGCTGCGGTTCGCCATCCAGACCAACCCCGGCTTCAACCCCCGTTCGCGCCGTCCGGCCGATATCCTCGTTGCCGGGGCACTCGGGGCGCTCGCGCACCGCGATGACGCCCTCGTCGAACGCCTCGCCGGCCCACTCGCGATCGGCGCCTACCGGCGCCAACTCCACCTCGCCGACGTCTTCCTTCTTCCCTACGACCAGCGCTGCTACCGGCAACGGTGCTCGGCCATCCTTCTCGAGGCCCTCGCCTCCGGGAAGGTGCCGATCGTTACCGGCGGCGGATGGATGGCCCGCTGTCTGCTCCCCGCGCTGCGATCCCACGTCGACCGGCTCGAACGCGAGTATCCCCTGGCCGGCGTGGAGACGATTGGCCCCGGGGCCATCGCGGCCGGTGCGGGCCGCCAGCTCCCGGTTCTGCCGCCGGCCGGGGTCGGGCTGGTCGTCGTCGAAGCGTCGTGGGCCCCCCGCGGCGCCGCGGCCCTCCTCGCCGCGCCGGTGAGCGTCACATTCGGCGCCGACGCCACGCCGGCCGCGGCGATCCTCCAAGCCGACCCCACCGGCCTGCCGGTGCCGGTGGTGTTCCGACTCCGCCGCCCCAGCGACGGCGGCGCTCCCCTCGCGTTCTCGTTCGGGCCAGCGTTTCCCGGCGGGCGCCGGTCTGCCGCGCTTGCCGAAGTGCGTCTCCGCTGGCTGCATGGTGGCCAGGCGGCCGCGCTCGGCGGGGTTGGCATCGTGACGGCCGATGCCGAAGGGGGTGCGGCGGCGCTGGCAGAGTTCGTCGACCACGCCGCGCACTACCGCGCCACCGCCGCGGAGGCGGCCGGGGCCTTCCGTCGGGCCCACGCCCCAGAGGATGTTCTGGAGGGATTGCTGGCATGACGCCCCCCGACATCTCACTGATCGTCAACACCTTCGAGAAGCCGCGACACCTGGCCCTCGTCCTCGGGTCGATCGCCCTCCAGACCGGGGTCGACGGTCGATTCGAGGTCGTGGTGGCCGACGATGGATCACAAGCCGGCACGCGGACGATCGTGGCCGACTTCGCCCGCCGCGTCCCCTTCCCCGTGACGTTCACCACCGAGCCCCACGAAGGCTTTCGTCTGGCGCGCGTCCGCAACCGGGGCGCCGCCCTCGCCAGAGGCGACACGCTCCTGTTCCTCGACGGCGACTCGGTTCTCCCGCCCGATCATGTCGCCACGCACCTGGACGCCCGCCGCCCCGGATGCGCACGGATCGGCGACGTCGTCCGGCTGCCCGAGGCCGCCTCGCGCGATCTCGCCCCGTCCGGTCTGGCGGCGGTCGATCTGCGCCGGCTCGCCCCGCGCGCGGAGTTGCAGCGGCTGTCACGCCGGCACCGCAAGAGCGCCTTCCAGAATTTCCTCCGCCATCCCTCAAAGCCGCGGCTCGCCGGTGGCAACTTCGCCGTCTGGAGGCACGACTACCTCCGCATCAACGGATCCGACGAGCGGTTCCGCGGCTGGGGGCAGGAGGATGACGACCTCGGCATGCGGCTGCGGGGAGCAGGCATCCGGCTGGTATCGATCCTCGACCTGACGTTCACGTTCCACGTCTGGCATCCGAGCGATCCGTCGGCGACCCCGCGGTGGAGAGACGGCGTCAACGTCCCCTACTTTCTCCGCCGCGGCCGGCTCACACGCTGCCGCCGGGGCCTTGAATCCCGCGGTCCAAGAGACATCCGCTGGGGGCTCCCGGCCGACGGCGCCATCGGCTTGTCAGCCCTGCTCGCGGCGTGTCTGGCCGATGCCCCGAGGGCGGGGATCGACGAGCGTTGCGAGATCGACGTCGTTGTCTGGCCGGGGAGAGGCCGGTTCCGCCGCCGGGCCGAGTGCCGCCTGTTGCTGGTCGAGGCGGGGGCGAGCGAACGATGCCCGGCAGGGCTCCGTCACCGGGCCGACCAGATTGAAACTCTGGCGGCCGACGACGAGACCGGACTGGTCGCGCTGCTCGAGGAGGTCGGCTGACGCGCGGGGCTGGACCTATTTCTTCTTCTCAACGTGGACCGTGTGCCTGCGGAGCCGCGGCGAGTACTTCTTCAACTTCAGCTTTTCCCCCCCCGACTTGCGCCGCAGGGTGTAGTTTTGGTCACCGGTCTCTTGGCAGACGAGGTGAATCACTTCGAGTCGCTTCTTTCCCTTGGCCATGACTGCTTTCCTGAACGGCTTGCCTGGACGGTTGACCCAACTCTTGATCTGGACTCTTGACCTGAACGGTCGATCGGACCCGGCGAATCGAACAATCAGCCCGGACCGATTCACCGGCAGCGAGCGGGGGGTTGGAAACCCCGCGGCACCGATCCCGGGAGCCCCCTTGGGGACGACTGGAAAAGGGGGCCGGAAAGCCGCCAATCTTAGCCGTGCCAGCATCCCCCCGCCAGCCGAACCATCCAAACCCGCCCAACAGGCCATCACCGCCCCTTTTGCAGCCTCCGCACCAGCCACTATGATTGGAAAGCGGGGCGGGGTCGGAAGCGGACCGCCTCCAATGGATCTGGCTGGATCGACACCGGGTGGACTCCATGGCGACCGACACGGTACCGGACGATTCGACGTTCACGGTCGCACCGGCCGCCCAGTCGGCTGCCGCCCTGCTCGGCGGGCTGCTGAAGAACGCCCCGGCATGGGCTGTCAGTCTGCTCGTCCATGTCATCGTGCTCCTCTCGATGGCGCTTATCGTCAGCCAACCTCCCCCGCCCGAGAAGGCCCGGGTGATCGTGTCAGGGGCGCCGGAAACCCTCGACGCCTTCGAGGATTTCGACGCCTCGCTCCCTGACGATCTGCCGGTCGTCGAACCGACCACCGACGAGGTGGTGATGACCGATGTCGTGCCGGTCGACAACGTCCAGGTGGTGAGCACCGCCGACGACGTCGATGCAGCGCCGATCGCGGTCGAGCTCTCCGACTTCGGCACCGAGACTGCCGCCCCGGCCGACATGCTCGCCACCGTGGGCGCGATCGGCGGCACCGCCGGTGGCCTCGGTGGCCGGGCCAGCGCCGCGATGCGCAACCAACTCGTGGCGACCGGCGGCGGAAGCTCGCAGAGCGAGGCGGCCGTCGAAGCCGGGCTGAAGTGGTTCATCCAGCACCAAATGCCCGACGGGGGCTGGAGCTTCAATCTCAAGGAGTGCCCCAGCTGCAAGGGGCAGTGTGGCGAAGGGCGCGACAAGGGCGTGGCGGAGGATCGCTGCGGCGCCACGGCGCTGGCTCTCCTCCCCTTCCTCGGCCGCGGCTACACGCACAAGGAGGGGCCCTACAAGCGGCAGCTTGAAGCCGGTCTGACGTTCCTCGCCGGGATGGCGGTGAAGGGAAATGGCAAGGTCTACGACAAGGGGGGCAACATGTACTCCCAGGGCCTTGCCGGGATCGTTCTCTCCGAGAGCTACGCGATGTCGCAGGACAAGCGTCTCCAGGCTCCGGCGCAGCTCGCCATCAACTTCATCATGCAGGCCCAGGATCCGGTCGGTGGGGGTTGGCGCTACGCCCCCAAGCAGCCTGGCGACACTTCCGCGGTCGGCTGGCAATTGATGGCGCTCAAGAGCGGCAACATGGCCTTTCTCCAGGTCAACCCACTGACGGTCAAGAAGGCATCTGCCTTCCTCGACTCCGTCCAATCAGACGACGGTGCCGCCTACGGGTACATCGACGCGAAGACCCCCGGCCCCGCCCGAAATGCCGTCGGCCTCCTCTGCCGGATGTATCTCGGTTGGAAGAAGAACCATCCGGCGATGGAGCGCGGCGTCGCGAATCTGGCGAAGGGGGGACCGTCGAACGACCTCTACCACGACTACTATGCCACCCAGGTGCTCCACCACATGGAGGGCGAATCGTGGGTGTCGTGGAACAACACGATGCGCGACATGCTCGTGAGCACCCAGGGGAAGAAGGGGCACGAGACGGGGAGCTGGTTCGAAGGGGTCAACGGTGGCCACGGGGCCGACGCCGCCGGGCGTCTCTACTGCACGTCACTGGCGACGATGATCCTCGAGGTCTACTACCGTCACCTTCCGATCTATGGCCAGCAGAGCGTCGAGGAGGAGTTCAAGGAGTAGGTCTTGTGCCGATGCCGGCCGCGGCGGTGACCGGTGCGGCGGCCCCACCCCGCACAATCCCCCCTGCTCTCCGGGCTGCCCCACCTCTCCCGGCCGGTCCGGCCCGGGCGACAGGATCGAGCCCGTTCCCTCCGGCGGTCGATACTCTCTGCGGGGATGCCGGAGCCTCTGCTCCGGACCATCGCCCCCACCAGCAGGGCCCGAACGTGTCGCCCGAGACGTCGCGGAACCCCGAGCCCCCCACCACGCCCGCCGGCGGCGTCGATGGGTCGCCGACACCGACCCTGATCGAGCGGGTCGTGGCCAGTCCGGTGTCGCGGTCGGCTTATGCCAGTGTCGTGGTCCATGTCCTCCTCGGCATTCTGCTTGCGCTGGCAACGGTGACGGCCCACCGGGAGCCCCCCTCCCGGCCGCTCGTGCTCGCGCTCGACGACGGCCGGGCGGAGGCCGACGGTCCAGACGCCGCCGAGACGATCGAGATCGGCACCGAAGATGACCGGGCGACCGCCGGCGGCGAGCCGGAGATCGCGCCGGACGAGATCGCCAGCGCCGGGATCCCCGTCGACGTCCCGGCCCTCGAGCCGATCGACGCCGCCGCGGGACCGGCGGCGGCCGACGGCCCGCGGGCCGCAACCGTGTCGATCCAACTCCCCATCGGCGCGGCGGCGGCCGGCGGTGCCGCGCTGCCGGCCGCTGAGGCGACGGCAGGGGGGGAGAGCGGCGTCCCCTACGCCTCGCGCCGCGGCGAAGAGCGCGGCCGGGCAGTGCGCGGGAAGGGGGGGAGCCCGGCGAGCGAAGCGGCCGTCGAACGGGGCCTCGCCTGGCTCGCGCTCCATCAGGCCAACGACGGGTCGTGGCGCTTCGATCTCGACGGCTGCCGCTGCGCGGGGGCGTGCCGCGATCCCGGCACGCTCTCGAGCACCACGGCGAGCACGGCGATCGCGCTGCTGCCGTTTCTCGGCGCGGGGAATACCCACCTCGAGGGGCGTCACCAGGAGACCGTCTCGCGCGGCATCTACTATCTCTTGAGCCGGATGCAGTCGACGCCCCGCGGCGGCGATCTCTGCGAGGGAACGATGTACGGGCATGGAATCGCCACCCTTGTCCTCGCCGAGGCTCTGGGGATGACCAGCGACGACCTCCTCCGCAAACCGTGCCGTGACGCCGTCCGCTTCATCGAGACCTCCCAGGATGTCCACGGCGGTGGCTGGCGCTACCTTCCCGGACAGGCCGGCGACATCACGGTGACGACCTGGCAGGTCGCCGCCCTGCGGAGCGCCGGGCTGGCCGGCGTCGAGACCTCGTCGCCGACCTTCGAGGGGGCGCGCCGGTTCCTCGATTCGGTGGCGACCCAGAAGGGGGCGGCCTACGGCTACCGAACCCCGGCTGCCGCCCCCTGCACCTCGGCGATCGGCCTTCTCTGCCGCCTCTACACCGGCTGGGGCGCCGACCGGGAACCGCTCCAGCGCGGGATCACGGCCCTCGCGCGCCCAGGTCCGAAGCCGCAGGCGATCTACCAAAATTTCTACCTCGCCCAGGCCCTCATTCAGACCGACCACCCGGTCTGGCCGCGGTGGAACAGCCGCAACCGCGACCAGATCGTGGCCCTCCAATCCCGGGTCGGGCACGAGACGGGAAGTTGGTTCTTCGCCGACCGGGAGACGGCCCCAGGCGGGCGCCTTGCCCACACGGCGCTGGCGGTGCTGACGCTCGAGGTCTATTACCGACTCCTCCCGATCTACCGGCAAGAAGCGGTGACGGACGCGCCGTAAGGTCGTCTCGCGCCGGACGACTACACTGTGAGCCCGTAGGCAGAGGCCGCGCCTGGCCACGGCCCAACGGTGGCAGGTGCCGAGCGGAAACGGTCCGGGACGACGGAGAGTGCGATGCCCCTGGTCACCTACACCGCGTTGGCAGTGGTTGTGGCGCTGGCCTGCGCTGCTATCGGCTGGCTGGGGATTGCCGGCTGGTTGGCGACGGTGGTGGTGGCTGCCAGCCTCGCCGCGCACGTCGCCGGCAACGCCCTCGGGACACGGCTGCGCGAGGCGACCGACCGCGACTTGGCGGCGCGGCGGCGGCACGCGCAGGGGGAGCCGCCCCACATGCCCCCCCCGAAGCCGACTTTCCTTGAAACCACGACCTCGCTCGGGCGCCTCGTGCCGGTGTCGGCAACGATCGGAGCGGCCTGCGGTGGCCTGGCCGGGAGTGTTTCCCTCGCCCTGCTCACGAACGCGTCGCTGGCCGGGGCGCTGCTCGGCGGGATCTCGTCGGGGGTGATCGGGGCCCTGTTCGGGTTTCTGCTGGCTAGTTTCGTGGAAATCGTCCGGACGAGCCTCCGCGAGGCGATCGCCGCCGAGCAGCGCGCCTCGGTTCCCCGCCCCGCCGCCCTCCACCCCCGCCAGCGGGCCGACGAAGGGCGCTGAATTGGTGCCTCTCCGCTGGCTGCCGCAGGGAATCACCCGGATGGCACCGCCCCCGACCGCGTGGTAAAACCCTTGGCTCGCCACGGGCAGCCAGCGCGCCCCGGCCAACCGTTTCCGTCCAGCTCAAGGAGTTTTTCCCCGATGACCAAACCCCATCGCACCCTTAAAAAAGCCAACCACGGCTCCCGCCCGGCCAACAGCAAGGCCCGCAAGGCGAAGCGGAAGCACATCCGCACCTGAAGCCCCCCCTGCCTTCAACAATTTTCCTGGTGGAGCCCGCACCGTGGCGCCGCGTGACTACATCATCGAGCCGAGCGAGTACGACCTCGGCAACGTCCTGGCCGACATCCACGAGATCCGTCGCTGGAACAAGCAGCGGTTCGAGATGGAGCAACTCACGGCCATCGTCCACGAGGATGCCGTCCGGGCGCTGTGCGTCGGCTACAAGGACGTCACCCATGACGAGTTCTGGGTGCGTGGTCACTTCCCCTCGATGCCGGTGATGCCGGGCGTGATCATGTGCGAGGCGGCCGCCCAAATCTCCAGCTACGTGACCCAGAAGTTCAACCTCCTCCAGCTCGATTCCTACGTGATGGGCTTCGGCGGTATGGAGGACGTGCGGTTCCGTGAACCGGTCTTCCCCGGGGACCGGCTGGTGGTCGCGGTGGAGCGAATCCGCGTTCGCCCGAAGGCGATGATCGTCTGTCGTTTCCAGGGAATCGTTCGCGAAAGCATCGTCGTCGACGGGATCATCAAGGGTGTGCCGCTCCCGGCCAATTCCATTTCGTCAACGGCGGGCAACGGGTCCGCGGTGGGCGGCTGAACCATGCCGCGGCGTGCCCCGAAGAAGCCCTCCCCCGAACTCGACCTCTCCGCCCACTTCCTCGTCCTCACCGAGGATCCCGTCTTCCGGGAGGGGACCGACTTCCGGACCACGCAGCTGGATCCCCGTGAGCTCTTTCCAGGCTGTCGCCCCGGAGCGCCTGTCGAACTCGAGGTGGGGAGCGGCAAGGGGCTGTTCCTCACCAGCGCTGCCACCGCCGCCCCGGACCGGTGTTTTCTAGGGGTCGAGATCAGCCACGGCTACGCGAAGATGACCGCCGGCCGACTCGCCCGGCAGGGCGCTGCCAACGCCCGGATCGTCGCCGGCGATGGCAACATCCTCGTCCGCCAGCTCTTTCCCGACGCCTGTCTCGATGCGATCCACGTCTACTTCCCCGATCCGTGGTGGAAGGCCCGTCACCGCAAGCGCCGCGTCCTCTCCGACGCCTTTCTCGCCCACGCTGGACGGGTCCTCGTTCCCGGGGGGGTGCTCCATGCCTGGACCGACGTCGAGGAGTATTTCCACGAGGCGATGACCGCCGCCGCCGCGACCGGGCTGTTCGCCCTGCCGGCCGATGTCCCCGAGCGCCCCGCCGGCCACGATCTCGACTACCGCACCCACTTCGAACGCCGCACGCGTCTCGCCGGCGCGCCGGTGTGGCGGGCGGCCCTGGAGCGGAACACCACGCCGCCGCAGGTGACGCGGATCGCGCTGCCCCCCGTGCCCCGGGCCGATGACGCGTGAGCCGAAGCGATCGATCGGCAGCGAGCGGGCCGCGGAAAGCGTCTTCCGCAGCCGGTTCGGTCAGGGGTGATTTTCCACGGACCGTCAGCGGGTAGCCGTCTCATACGTTCTCGAGACCCCGCTGCGGGGGTCGTGACCGAGGGCGATCTGGTAGAGCTTCTCCCCCGCCGGCGTCGGATAGCGGCCCGTCAAACAGGCTTGGCAGAGGGCGTCGGAGGGCATTCCGATCGACCGGGCTACCGAGTCGATCGGGAGGTAGCGGAGCGAGTCGGCCCCGAGCCGGGTGGCCATCTCCGCCTGAGCCTCTTCCGTCAAGACGCCCGCGCGGAGGAACGGCGGGGCGAAGAGCTCGCCGATCGTCGACATGTCGATCCCGTAGAAGCACGGCGCCACGATCGGCGGGCAGGCGATGCGGACGTGGATCTCCTTGGCCAGCCCCAGCGACCGCATCCTCCCCAGGAGCACCTTCATCGTCGTGCTGCGGACGATCGAATCCTCGACGAGGATCACCCGCTTCCCCTCCAGGACCTCGCGGAGAGGAGTGTACTTCGATTCCGCCTTCTGCCGCCGGCTCGCGGCCCCGTCGATGAACGTGCGGCCGGTGTAGCGATTGCGGATCAGCCCCTCCACCGACGGGATCGAGAGGCGGTAGGCCATCGCGTCGGCGGCCGCCTTGCTCGTGTCGGGCACCGGCACCACGACGGTGTCGGCGTCGATCGGCACTGTCTCCAGCCGAGCGAGCTCCTCGCCGAGGCGCTTGCGGACGAGGTAGACGCTCCGCTCGTCCATCGTGCTGGCGACGTTGGCAAAATAGACCCATTCGAAGAAGCAGTGCGCCCGCCGCGGGCTCTCGGCGAAGCGTTCGATCCGCGGGCCCGAGGCATCGACGACCAGCGCCGTGCCCGGCTCGAGCGAGCGGATCGATTCGGTGGCGAAGCCGAGATTCAGCAGGGCGACGCTCTCGCTGGCGGCCGCCACGAGCGGCCCCTCGATCGCGTACTCCATCGGGCGGATGCCGAGGGGATCACGGGCCACGATCATCCTCCCGCAGGCATCGATCATCGCGATGTTCCAGGCCCCGTCGAACCGCCGGGAGATCGCCGAGAGCAGTTCGACGGGCGTCGGGATGGCATCCCCCGAGAGCTCCCGACCGATGGCATGGAGGATCACCTCGGTGTCGTTGTCGCGGGCGAGGTGGTTGTTGCCATCGGCGAGGATCTCCGCCCGCAATTCGGGGTAATTGGCCAGTTGGCCATTGAAGCCGAAGGAGAACCACTTCCGCTTCTGGATGTGGGGCCGCTCGAGCGGCTGGGCGTAGCCGCGATCCTCGGCCCCGCAGGTCGCATAGCGGACATGGCCGATCGCCGCCGGGCCGGTGTGCTGATCCATGAGCCGCTCATAGACGCTCCGATGGCTCATCCCGAACACCTCGCTCACGCTCCCGACATCCTTGTGGGTGGCGAGAAGCTGGTTGCGATCGGGATTCCAGGCCGTCATTCCGGCCGAGAGTTGGCCGCGGTTTTGGATGTCGAGGAGCATCCGGGGCACGAGCCGGGCCACGTCGTTGGGCCCCTGCACCGGGCAGAGCGGGCTGGCCGTGCCCCCCGGAAGGTGGTAAATCGCCGCCAGGCCGCACTCGTGATGGAGTTCTCCCACCATATCGCCTGCATGCAGGCCCCTGAGAAGCTTCCGAACACGCGTCCGCACCCCTGCCGCCGGACTCAACGGTGGCCCCGTCGAACCGGCCACGAAGCTCAACTCTACCGCACCGCACCGGCCACGCTCAATCGTCACCGACAGCGCCGCGGCAGGGGGGCAAAAACGCCGCCGGGCCGGTCGCGGAAGGGGCCGGGAAGCCGCTGGGGCCGGTTTTTCTCCCCCTGGTAGGATGGAGCGTCTGCCGTGATGGCACCGCCCCCACCACCCGAGCCCCATGCCCGACCCGCTCCGCCAGGACGTCGCCGACGTCGCCCGTCTCCTCGTCGTCAAGGTCGGCACGCGCGTGCTGACCGGCGCCGATGGCCTCCTCGACCACAACCGCATCGAGGCTCTCGGCCGACAATTCGACACCCTCCTCACCTCCGGCCGGAGCGTCGTGCTCGTCAGTTCGGGGGCCGTGGGCGCCGGTATGGGGCGAATGGGGCTTTCGTCGCGCCCCCAGGAGCTCGCCCACCTCCAGGCAGTCGCGGCGATCGGCCAGAGCTGCCTCATCGAGGCGTACGAACGCGTCTTCCGCTCCCGGGGCCGGCATGCGGCCCAGGTCCTTCTCGTCGCCGACGATCTCCAGGACCGGGCCCGCTACCTCAACATCCGTAACACCCTCCGCGCCCTCCTCGATTACGGCGTGATTCCGGTGATCAACGAAAACGACACCGTGAGCGTCGAGGAGCTGCGGACGAGTTTCGGCGACAACGACCGGCTTGCGGCGCTCGTGGCGACCCTCCTGGGAGCGCCGTTGCTCGTCCTCCTCTCCGATGTCGAAGGCCTCTTTGACCGCCATCCTTCCGATCCTGCAGCGCGGAAGATCGACACCGTCGAGAAGCTCGATGCCGGCGTCGACGGGCTGGCCCGCGACACACTCGGGGGCCTCTCGAAGGGAGGGATGGCGAGCAAGATCAAGGCGGCCAGGATCGCCACGGAGGCCGGCGGACACTGCATCATCGCATCCGGACGGGACGACGACGTGCTCGATCGGATCGTCGCGGCCGACACCGTCGGGACCCTGTTCGTCGGTCGGGGCACGGCGATGCCGGCGTGGAAACGTTGGCTGGGGTGGTCGGCCGATGCCCGCGGTCGGCTGATCGTCGACGACGGCGCCCGCGGAGCGGTGGTGTCGCAGGGCCGTAGCCTCCTCGCCGCCGGCATCCGCGCGGTCGAAGGGACCTTCACCGCGGGTGAGGTCGTCTCGCTCGTCGCTGCCGATGGGGAGTTCGCCCGCGGCCTCGCCAACTATCCGGCCGACGACCTGCGGCAGATTGCGGGGCTGAAGACGGAGCAGATCACAGGGATCCTCGGGTATTGCCCCTACGACGAGGTCATCCACCGCGACAACCTCGCCGTCATCCGCCGCGACGCGCCGATCGGACCCTCCCGATGATCTGGGAAAGCCTGATCGTTCTCGTCCTGATCCTCGCCAACGGCTTCTTCTCGGGGGCCGAAATGGCGATCGTCGCCAGCCGCCGCGGCCGGCTCCGACAGATGGCGGATGCCGGCGACGCGGCGGCCCGAACGGCGCTCGATCTCGCCTCGAACCCCGACCGTTTCCTCCCCACCGTCCAGATCGGGATCACCCTCGTCGGTACGCTCGCAGCGGCCTATGGCGGTGACAGACTGGTGAGCCACCTCGCCGACTGGTTGGGCTCGATCCTCCCCCCCGGCATGGCTGGCGCCGCCCGTTCGATAGCCCTGACCTTGTTCGTGGCGCTGTTGTCGTTCTTCACGCTCCTCCTCGGCGAACTGGTGCCGAAGCGGCTGGCGCTGCGCCGGGCCGAGGCGATCGCCCGGGCCGTGGCCCCGGCGATGCATCTCTTCGCCAGGGTGGTGACACCGCTGGTGTGGATGATGAGCTGGTCGACGACGGCGATGCTGTTCCTCTTCGGCGCTCACAAGCAGGACGGCCCGACGGTGTCGGTGGACGACATCGAGCACCTCCTCGAAGCGGGGCGGGCAGAGGGGATCCTCGAGCCGGTGGAGCAGGCGGTGGCGACCGAGGCGCTGCGGCTCGGGGAACGGACCGTGCGCGACATCATGCGGCCGCGGATCGATCTCGATGCCCTCGACATCGCCACGCCCCCCGGCGAGGTACTCGGGGCGATCGCCATGGCAGGCTACTCGCGACTTCCCGTCTACGACGGCTCGCTCGACCACATCCTCGGCTACGTGGCCCTCAAGGACGTGCTCCGGCAGAACTGGATGGGCTGGCCGATCGAGCTGCGGAAGATCCTCCGCAAGGCGCTGTTCGTCCCCGAAACGATGCCGCTCGACCGCCTCCTCGAGATGTTCCAGAAGGAGAAGAACCAGCTCGCCATCGTTCTCGACGAATACGGCGGCACCGAGGGGATGGTGACGCTCGAGGACGTCCTCGAGGAGCTCGTCGGTGAGATCCACTCCGAACACCGCAGCGACCGCGAAACCCCCTTCGTCGATCGGGGAGACGGTTCGTGGCTCGTCGACGGTGGAGCGGGGGTCGAGGCCCTCGCCGAGGTGTTCGGGCTCCGGCTCGATCCCACCCCCCGCGACTATTCCACGGTGTCGGGGCTCGTCCTCGCTCGCCTCGAACGGATCCCTTCCACGGGCGATAAAACCGACTGGCAAGGCCTGTCGATCGAGGTCGTCGACATGGATGGCCGCCGGATCGACAAACTGCTCGTCAAGAAGGCCTGATGCCGTCGACCGCCTTCCGCTGGGCCGGTCACGGCCCCGGCGGACGGGCGTCGGGTGGGACTTCGGGATCCCTGGTCGGCCCCGTCGGGCGGGGCGTGTTGATCGGCGGGGTGTTTGGATTGGTGTCTGGCGCGCCCGACATGCCGGGGGGCATCGACGGCGGTGCGAGGGGGAGGGAGCGGTCGACGACATCCTGGAGCACGAAGGGCTTGGGAAAGGGCTCGTCGAGTTGTTCGAGCACCTTGCGGTAGCTGACGATCAAGTCGTTGATGTCCTCGTTGGTGATCGTGTCGTTCCGCAGGATCGTGGAGGCGTCAAGCACCTCGCGCCAGGCTGCGAACGCATCCTCGTAAAGCTTCTTCGCCGGCTGGAGGCGGGCATTCCCGAACTCCTTCGCCGCCGACCAGGCCGCCTCGCGGGCCCGCAGGGCCGGCTCGGTCACCTCCGACTCGCAGCACGCCCGCCAGAAGTCGAAGTTCACGATCTCCCGGTAGCGGTTGATGATCTCGGCGGTCTCGTTGGCTTCGAGCCACTGCCTGGCGAGCGCGCGGGCCTTGTCGCCGACGTCGGCCGGCGACTCACGGGCAACCATCGGCCAACTGACGCGCGTCAGTTCCTGCGCCGCGTAGGCGGCCCGCTGCTGGGCGTCGTTGCGGTCCATCGGGGGAACGGCGGTGGCATCCTTCAATTCCTGGGGGAGAGCCGCCTGGAGCTTCTCCTCCATCGCCTTGAATTGCCCCGGGAGGAGCTTCTCGAGCTCTTCGTTGATCCGCGACGCGCGCGACAATTCCTCCTCACGGAGCCCGAGTCGGATCGGTACGTCCCAGGTGGTGGGGATCTCGCGGACGGCGAAATCCCGCATCTCCTTCCCGGCCTTCTCCCAGCCGGCCCGCGCAGCCGAGCCGAACACGCCGTCGTCCTCGAGGGCGCGGGCGTAGTTGATCATCGTCATCATCGGCTCGCTGTGGAAGATCAGCGCCGTCGTCTTGAGTGGGGCGCCCGAGTCGGCGAGTTGCTGGCCGGCGTGGTATTTCTCGTTGCCAACGAGCCAGTTGTCGCGTTCCGGGAGCGTCCGGCCCGGTCGGTCACGCTCGTGGAAATCGTCGTCGGCCTTGAAGAGCCGACGGTATTGCACCTTCTCGTCGGCGCGGCCGATCTTCTGCCCGATGAACCAGCCCATCCGCCCCTGCAACCGCGGCTCGCGCTGGTTGTAGCTGATCCCCTGGCGGAGGAACTCGATTCCCTTCATCACCCAGGCATAGCGGTCGTGGTAGTCATCGAACTCGACCGAGATGTTGTAGGAGAGGTTGTGGGCCTGGAAGTCCCACACGGAGTAGAAGTTCGGCTGGAGCTTCGTCATCTGCTCGAGCGCGGCAGAGAGATTCGTCCAGTCTTCTACCTTTTTGTAGTGGTTGGCCCGGTCCCAGAGGAGCGTCACGGCAACGTTCTTGAGCCCAAGCGTCGCCAGACGGATCGTCTCGCTCGTCGGATCGACATCGCCGAGATTCGCCTGGGAGAGCCCGAACTGCTTCCGCAACTGGGCGAGCTTCCCCCCTTCGCTCGTCGAGTCGGCCGGCTGGCTCAAGGCCGAGAGCGGCACGAGGAGCGCGGCGATGCCGACCAGCGCCAGGAGCGTTGCCGGGCGCAACCCGAACCACGAACCACGCCCCGACGAGAAGCCGCCGCTGGGGGCTCTCCCGCGCCGCCGTCCGTCCCTACCGCCCGACTGATCATCCGCCTGGAGCGATTGCCGATTCATGACGCTACCTCCCGTGCCCGCAGGCACAAGGCCCCGATGATGAAGAACGCCAGCAGGTATCCGAACGTTTCGGCGCCATGCGCCAGGATGAGGTCGAGCGGGATATCGAAGCCGCTGGAGACGAAGTCCCCCGTTCCGAGCGAGGAGAGCGACGGAAAGATCGCGGCCCCCAACCGCATCGGGGCCATCAGCACCGTGTCGATCCCCTTCATTGCCGCGACGAACGGGGACTGCTCGAGGTCGAGCGTGATCGCGGTTTGCGTCACGAGCCGGTAGAACGACTCGATCGGCCCGCCACCGGGGGCGATCGTCGAGTCACCCGTCACCTGGCTCTCGAAGAGCCGCTGGATGAACTCGCGGAACAGGCCGACGATGACCACCGAGATCGTGGCGAGGAGGGCGACCGGCCCGGCGAGGAACGTGCTGAACATCACCCCCAGGGCCGTCACGAGGAGCATCGAGAACCAGATGCCGAGGCAGCTCTTGAAATAGTTCCAGGCAAACGACCCGCTGCCGCTGCGGAGGTAGAAGTCGGCCTGGGCGACGCCGAAATACTGGCCCGGCTCGAGGCACTGGAGGATCACCTCCACCTCCCCGTCGGAGACGATGTCGGCGTAGAGGTCGAGTTGGCGCGTGCCGCCGTCGGTCGTCGTCGTGGTGAGCGCCAGCGGCACCTTCCACTCGTCGATCGTGAACTCCTTCGCGGTGAAATAGCGCGGGTCGGATTGGAGGAGGGTGGAGGGGTTGCGGACGCGGACGCTCCCGGCGATCCCCTTCTCGATGTTCCCCTTGTGAGTCCGGAAGACGCGGACGAGCATTTCCAGTGGCAGCCCGTCGGGGAAGTCGTCCTTGCTGATTCCCTCGAACTTCCAGATGGCCGCGGCCAGCTTTCCCCCCTCGACGTACTGCCGGTAGGACCACTCCGCGCCGACACTGATCCCCCGCGCGCTCGGCTGCCCCTGACGGTCGAGGAACCGGAGCGTGCCACGGAGCGGCTTGCGGGCCTCGAGAAGGCCGAGTGGGGGGGTGACCCTGTAGGTCGTCGAACCGCCCGAGGTGATCGCCTCGATATCGTGGCGGTGCCCCTGGATGTGATCGGTGCGCCCCGTGCCGTCGGCCGCCAATTCGAAACGGTGGCGGTGGCCGCGGTCGAGGCTCGTCCGCCCTTCGTATCCTGTCAGGGTGCCGTCTTCAGAGCGGATTTCGATGACGTCGTCGGCCGTCAGTTCGTGGCCATGCTGCACGCTCCGCACGACGAATCCCCAGCCCACCGCCGCCATCACCGCCAGGAGCGCTGTCCCGACCACGGAGAACCCGAGCATGCGCCCGAGGACCACCTCCCCGGTGCGCACCGGCTTGGTCATCACCGTCTGGATCGCCTTCGCCTTGAAGTCGGCCGGGAGGCTGAAGACGGAGAGGACCAGGGTCACCAGGCAGACCAAGGCGTTGGTCGCGAAGAGGATGAATCCCAGATAAAGCTTGCCGGGGTTGACGCTCGCCGGATCGAGGAACCAGCCGCCGAAGAGGACGATGATCGCGAACATCGCGAGCACCACGAGGACATTCCGCCGCACCGCCTCCTGGATCGCGAGCCTGGCCAGCGCCCAGATCCGCCGCGGGGACATCCCGGCGAGGTCCTTGACCCCGGAGATGATCCCCCGGTAAACGCGGTCACCGGCCTGCAATGGCCCGTACACGGCCGACTGGACGAGCCAGGCGGCCGCCGCGGCGATCACCGCGACGAGACTCGCCGCGAACAGGTACCAGAGAAACGCCGGCCCGATCCACTGCCAGAATTTCGGAATCGCCTCTTCCAGAACCATGTGCCGCTGCCCCGCTGCGTGTCACCGCCCACCGGAACCGTTCACCACGAACAACCCGCCGAAAACCGTCTCAACCTCAACACATCGCGTTCACCACGCCGACCCACCGTTCAGCCCGCCGATCACTCCTGCCCCTGACGGGCCCGCCGACCGGGCCGGGCCTCGGTGTCACGGACAACGTCGAGAAACAGGTCCTCGAGCGTCGTGCGGGGATTGCCGATCTCGACGTCCGATCCGCCGTGGCGCCGGAGCACCTCACGGATCTCCTCGGTCGCCGCAGCCGACAGCCCCTTGGCCCGGATCTGCGTGACATCGGTCACCCGCAGAAGATCATCGACGCGGCCGAGCTCCTTCAGCTCCCCCTGGTGGAGAACCGCGATCCGGTCACAGACATCCTCGACATCGGCGAGGAGGTGGGACGACATGATGACCGTCTTCCCCTTCTCGCGCAATTCGACGATGAGGTCCTTCATCTCGCGCGTTCCGATCGGGTCGAGACCGCTGGTCGGCTCGTCGAGGATCACGAGCTCGGGATCGTTGATGAGGGCTTGGGCGACTCCGATGCGCCGCGTCATCCCCTTGGAATACTCCCGGAGTTGCCGCTTGCGGTCACGCTCGAGGCCGACCCGCTTGATGAGGGCCGCCGCCCGTCGTTTGCGTTCGTCGGGGGGCATGTCGAAGAGCCGGCCGTAAAAGTCGAGCGTCTCCTCGGCGTCGAGGAACTTATAGAGGTACGACTCCTCCGGCAGGTACCCGATCCGTTCGTTCTTGGAGACGTCAGTCGCGTCCTTGCCGAACACGAACGCCTCCCCCGAGGTCGGGAAGATGAGCCCGAGAAGGAGCTTCATCGTCGTCGTCTTGCCGGAGCCATTGGGGCCGAGGAGGCCGAAGATCTCCCCGCGGCGAATCTCGAGGTCGAGCGGCTTGAGGGCCACCTTCTTGCTCCGGCCCCAGAAGTCCCGGTAGGTCTTCGCCAAGTTGCGGGCCTCGACGATCACATCGCCGTGATCCCGCTTCACCGCCCGTTCCTGCGCTGCCATGGAACTTTCCTCGTGATGCCCAATTCCGGATTCGAGCGACCGGCGAAACCCGCCGAAAATCCCCACCAACGATGCAACCACCACGTTGTACAGACAAGTCGCCAATTGTGTAGGGCCCCAAACTCCGAACAGAGGGCCCGCGGCACGACGCCGGAGGCGAGTCGCCCGGACCAGCCGCTTCCCCCCCCAAAGGCGTCGCCAAGCCCTCGCCCTTGGCCAGGCAGAACGCGAGCCGGGCGCTTCGATCCGCTCGCCAACTACGCAGCTGACCGTCCGATGGTTTGCCCCTCACGGGTGCCGGGAGGTTGACACCCATGGAAGGAAGGAGATAATTCGCTATCGAGAACGAGTCTCAATATCATCTCGGAGAAATGCTTTCGTCATGAGAGCCTTTGGAAATAGGCCTGGCTGTGGTGCCTGCAGGGGGCTGCAATCAGCCTCGGATCGCGGCGCTTTCACGCTCGTGGAGCTGCTCGTCGTGATCGCCATCATCGGCACGCTCGTCGGCCTCCTCCTTCCCGCGGTCCAGGCCGCCCGGGAAGCGGCGCGACGGATGCAGTGCCAGAATCATCTCAAGCAATGGACCTTGGCGCTGGCCAATCACGAGGGCGCGACCCGCCGCTACCCACCGCTCCGAACCTGGGGCGGGACCGTGGCCACGCCGGGGAGCTCTTGGTCGGCCCAGGCGAGACTGCTCCCGTACGTTGAGGAAGTCGCCGTCGGATCTGAAATCGCCCGCCAGCTCGGCGTTGAATACTCGGTGGCCCGCTTGGCCGACGGGGTCACCCCGATCTCGTCGCTGCGGATCGCCCCCCTGCTCTGCCCGTCAGAGAAGAACGACCGCCAGCGCGTCGACGGCAGCACGCTCTACTACCCGCTCAACTACGGAGTGAACGGCGGCACTTGGCTCGTGCTCGATCCCGTCACCGGCGAGACCGGGGATGGGACGTTCGTCGTCAACGGACGCCTCCGCTCCGCCGACATTCTCGACGGGCTCTCCCACACGCTCGCCTTCGCTGAAGTCCGGGCCTACACCCCTTACCGCCGCGACAGCGCCGCCCCCCGGAGTGTGGCCCCCACGTCGGCTGCCGGAATCCCCAGCGGAGGTACCGTGAAGGCCGACAGCGGCCACACCGAATGGGTGGACGGCCGCGTCCACCAATCCGGCTTCACCGCCACCTTTCCCCCCGGATCGACATTCCGAGTGACGGTCAACGGCGTCGAGGTCGACGGGGATTGGACCAACCAACGGGAGGCGATGTCAGCGAGCGTGCCGACGATGGCCGCCGTCACCGCCCGGAGCTACCACCCCGGACTGGTCAACGCCGCGATGATGGACGGCAGCGTCCGCGGCTTCTCTTCCGACATCCCCCAGGATACCTGGCGGGCATTGGCGACCCGGTCGGGCGGGGAGGTTGACGCAACCACCCCCTGACGGCAACCGCCGGCCACAGACGCTCAGCGCCCCTGATCCCGGCTGGCACTCGGGGTGGCCGGTTCGACAGCGGCCGCAGCCACCGCCCGTTCGCTGGCCACGGCCACCGAGCGGTGAGCCATCAGCAGTTCGTTCGGTGAAAACCACGCGTCATCAGGACGCCCGAGGCGATCGATCTTCTTGGCCGCCAACTGGTCCCACGACAGCCCGTTGGCCACGTGCCACGTGGCCGCCTGGGCGACCTTCTGCGAAAGCTCTCCACGCCCCAGCGATGCAAGGATCACCTGGAGCTTGGGATCGGTAGAGAAGGTGTCGAGGGCCACGAGCTTGTAGGCCATCCGACTCGACGGCTCCTTCTTCCCATGCTCGAGGCAGACGGTGGTGATCTTCAGAACCTTGGTTTTTTCCGCGGGCACCGAGAAGGCGCCGCCGGGCATCCCGCCCATGCCCCCTCCCATGCCACCCATCCCGCCCCCCATGCCACCCATCCCGCCGCCCATGCCACCCATCCCGCCGCCACCCATGGCCTGACCGCCCCCCATGCCACCGCCCATCCCCCCCATGCCACCACCCATGCCACCCATGCCACCCATGCCACCACCCATGCCACCCATCCCCATCTGGCCGAGGACGGGCACGCCGGCATAGGCCGCCGGCATCTTGAGCGTCAGCGGTTTGTTCGATTTGTTGGTGACAAGGACCTGCGCCGAGCGCGAGTCGTTGGGGATGAACTTCACCGTCACGAGACCGGCGGTCTCGGCGTCGAGCACATCGTGGACCACAACGGCGGGGCGGCCGGTGGTTTGCTTCGACGTTCCGGCGTCGCCGGCCTGCGCCACCACGGCAGCCAACGAGAGCGTGATGAGGCCGAAGAAAGCGGTCAGCGAGCGGGCCATGTCAAAACCCTTTGATGCCGGGATGAAACCGGAGCGAGGAGATCCGAGGGGACGACGCCTGACAGCCGCGGAAGCTGCCCTCTCCCCTCCCCATCCAGTATGCCTTCGGATTCCTGACAGGGAAATCGACAGGGGATGCCGAGGGATTGACGGTCGGGGGAGTGATGCCGGTCGACGGGCCAAAAAAACCCCAGGGGGGACTCCCCTGGGGTTTTCGTGATTCGCCTCGGAAGGGTCTTTCCGACGGATGGACAGGCCCGTGTCAACGCTTGGAGAACTGCGTTCCCCGGCGGGCACCACGCAAACCGTACTTTTTCCGCTCCTTCATGCGACCGTCGCGGGTCAGGAGCCCCCCCTGACGGAGCGGCTCGGCGAGCTCGCCGTCAAACGACTTCAGGGCCCGGGCAATCCCCAGCCGGCAGGCACCGGCCTGGCCGGTCGGCCCGCCACCGTCGACGGTGATATCGATGTTCACGGCCGACTGCCGGCCGACGGCCTCGAGGGCCCCAGAGACGAGGACACGATCCTTGATCGACGGGAAATAGGCCCCAATTTCCCGGCCATTGACCTTGATCGTCCCGTTGCCCGGACGCAACCGGACCCGGGCCACCGCCGTCTTGCGGCGCCCTGTGGCGAGCACGTCGCCGTTGCTGCGCACGCTTCTGATTCCCTGCTCGGCCATCGATTCAGTCCTCGTGTCAGGATCCGGATTCAGCGTCCGGACCCGGGGTCAGTGTGGGAAGATAAGGTAAGGAGAAGAAAGGGGACGGGCGACCCCCCAAAGTCAGCTGGCCGCCAGTTCGAGCGCCTCAGGCATCTGTGCCTGGTGCGGGTGCTCAGCCCCGGCATAGACCTTCAGTTTGTCGTGCATGTGCCGGCCCAGACGGGATTTCGGGAGCATGCGACGGACCGCCTCCTCGAGGATCAACTCTGGCCGGCGTTCCAGACGCTGCGCCGCGGTCTCCGACTTGAGTCCCTGGTAACCGGTGTACCAGCGGTAGAGCTTCTGCTGCCACTTCTTGCCGCTGAACTGCACCTTGTCGGCGTTCACCACGACGACGAAATCGCCGGTGTCGACATGCGGCGTGTAGGTGGGGCGATGCTTCCCCATGAGGATCATCGCGACCTCGCTGGCCAACCGGCCCACCCGCTTGTCGGTCGCGTCGACCAGCCACCAGCGCTGCTCGACCTCACCTTGCTTCGCCATGAACGTCTTCATTGATCCCGATGTCCTCTGTGTCTGCGATTCGTCGGGGACCGCAGCCTCGTTTTTCTGCAGGCGCGAACCCTCTCAACGGAAGCCCCGGAGGATACCAATGCCCGCCTCCCCGGGCAAGCGACCTCCGCCGGCCGCGGGAAGTGGCCAATTCAACCCTTCCCCCCCCCTCCGCGGCCGCCGCCGAGGACCCCTTCCCAGAGGCTATCGGAGAGGAGGAGGCCGGAGCGTGTCAGCCCAACCCGGAGGCCGTCGTCAGTGGCCCAACCGTTGCCCACCCATTCCAGCAGTTTCTCCCCCAGCAGGGCGTCGATTTCCATACCGGTGGCTGCCCGGAATGGCCCGCGGACGATCCCGTCCCGCCGCCGCAGGCCCACGACGATCCGCTCCCGGGCCGCCCCCTCCGCCGTCATCCGGTCGTGGTCAGCGGCGGGATCGAGCCCGGCTTCAACCCGCCGCATCCAGGTGAACGGGCTGCGGTGGTTGGTGATCCTCGTCCGGCCGTCGAACCGGGCGGCTCCCGGGCCGAAGGCCTCCCAGGGGCGGCAATCCCAGTAGCCCTCGTTGTGCCGGCAGCGATGCCCCGGAAGAGCGAAATTCGAGACCTCGTAGTGTTCGAATCCCCCCGCTTCGAGCCGATCGATCGCCCCCTCGAACATCTGCCGCTCGAGGTCTTCGTCGGCCTGCTGGAGCACCCCCCGGTTGAGCAGCCCTCTGAATCGCGTCCCCCGCTCCCAAGTCAGGCAGTAAACCGACAGATGCTGGGGCGCGAGGGCGAGGAAATCGTCGAGATCGTGTCCGACGGCGGCGAGCGTCTGGCCCGGGGCCGCTGTCATCACGTCGAGGTTCACGGCCAGGCCGGCACCGCGGAGGAGATCGACGGCTCGGCGGACCTGGTCGGGGGAGTGATCACGATCGAGGGCGGCGAGGGTGTCCGCGGAAAGCGACTGCGACCCGAGGCTGACCCGATTCACACCGCATTCCACGGCCGCCGCCACGAGCGCCCGATCAACGTCGGCCGGATTGGCCTCGATCGTCACCTCGGCGCCGGCCACGGGCACCAACCGGCCTGCAAAAGCCCCCCACAACCGCCGGAGACCTTCAGCGCCGAGGTGCGACGGGGTGCCCCCGCCGACGTAGAGCGTTTCGAGGTCGAGAGGGGCGGGGAGACGCCCGAGCTCCTGCCGCATCGCTCCCAGGTAGCGATCGACGAGATCATCCCGCCCGGCGACAACGGCGAAGTCGCAGTAGCCGCAGCGGTGCCGGCAGAACGGGACATGGACATAAGCGGCCCGGGGCGACGCCGCGGCGACTGGCATGGTGGCACCGGGGCGACGGGGTTGTGTGGCGTCGGTCAGGAAGCGGTGGATCAAGTGCTCCGCCGCCGGATACGGACATGCATCACTTTTTCCAACGACCCTTCAGAGCCACACCTGGAGGCGGCCCCCGAGCATGTCGGGAATCCGCTTGGAAAGGATCCGCAGGATCCGCTCGTCGGTGTATCGGGTGGAGAAGTGGCTGGCAATCACGACCTCGTTGCGGAACCGGTCACGGCGGGCGAGGAAGTCGTCGAGGTGCATGTGCCCGAACTTGTGGATCCGCTCCTTGCGGTGATTGTGGGCCACGAAGGTCAGCTCCGTGATCAGGACCATCGCCTCGAACATCGCCGGGCAGCGGTCGAGCCCCTCGGGGGAACTGTCGCCGAGGTAGGCCACCAGCGGCGTGCGGACCTCGTGCGTCACGTCGGTGCCGGAGAGCCGCAGATCACGGATCCGCTCCCCCGGGAGCCCGTGGTACTCCTGCTTGAGCTTCCGTCGCCGCTCCCAGACAACGAACCCGACGCTCGGCAGGGTGTGCGTCGTCTCCGAGACGGTGACGACATGCTCGCGCGAGAGTTCGATCTCGTCTCCGGGACGGGCGGGGAGGAGCGTGCAGGGGAGTCGCCCGCGATCGAGCCTCGACACCGCCTTGAGGAGCTTCTCGATCGGCTCAATCGAGGCCTCGGGGACATAGATCGTCGGCGGCTCCATCTTCATCATCCGCCGCCGCGCCACATAGACAGGGAGGGCGGCGATGTGGTCGAGATGAGTGTGGGAGAGGAACCATGTCCCGGTCGCCATGAACGCCCAGGGCTGGGCGCCGAGATCAAATCCGAGCTTCAGTTCGGGGATCCGCCAGTAACTCTGGACGGCCGCCCGGGAATAGCCCTGGATGGTGAGCCCCTTGTGGGTGAGCGAGCGGAGCGGGGCGTTCTCGATCATGCAGGGGGGTCGGCAGCTGGAGGGGGATCGGCTCGGTGTGACATCGCGGCAGCCGGAGCGGGCGCCGACGTGTCGGTGGAGCCCTCGGAGGGCGGGGTGCCGGTCGCGGGAAGGGGCTGGGCGGAGGATGCGTCCGGGACGACCGGGGGGGGCTCGAGCCAGATCTCGTCGAAGAGCGCCTCCTGTCGGGCCGCCAGCCGGTGGCGACGGACCAATTCGAGGATCGCAAGAAACATACCCACCAGGCGCGACCGGGGCATAGCCTCCTCGAACAGCTCCGAGAAAGCGACCTTCCCGCGCCCGGCCACGAGCCCCTCGATCCGCTCCATGTGGGTCTCGATCGGCGTGTCATCGTGGACGATCTGCCGCGGCCTTCGCTTCTCCCGCTTGCGCAGCACGCGCGCCATCGCGCCGACGAGATCCCAGACATGGACATCGCCGATCGATACCTCGGCCGCCTGCCCCCGCCCCGTTGGGAGATCGGAGCCGACGCGGGCGAAACGGAGATCCCAGCGCCGGGCCCGGTCCTCGAGGAGGACGGCGGCGTCTCGGTATTGCTTGTATTCGAGGAGCCGCTGCACGAGGTCCTCGCGGACCAGCTCGACCGGTTCCTCGGTCTCCTCGGGGCGGGGCACGAGGGCCCGCGCCTTGATCTCGAGGAGGACGCTGGCCAGTTCCACGAACTCCCCAACCTGATCGATCGCCAGTGCCTCGAGCACCTCCAGCGAGGCGATGAACTCCGAGGCGATGACGGCGATCGGCACCTCGGTGATGTCGACCTCCTGCCGCTTGACGAGGAACAGGAGGAGGTCCATCGGCCCCGAGAAGACGTCGGTGGCAACCTTGAACTGCACGCCGGCCTCGGGGGTGGGGGAAGGGGGGGCCGGCGCGGAAAAGCCCGCTGTGCCGAAGTCTCCTCCGGGCATTTGCCGGAGAAACGCCCCCTGTGTCAATGCCGAGAGGTGCGGGGGTGGGGTAGGATGTCGGCCATGAACCGCGACATTCTCTGGGCCCCGTGGCGGCTGGCTTTCATCGAGGGGGATCCCGCCTCCCGCCCCGCGCCGGTGGAACCAGCCGTCTGGCGGGCCGGTGCCGACCGGGGCTGCTTCCTCTGCCGGGCGGCCTCGGCCTCCCCCGAACACGACCGCGAACTGGGCGTCGTCGTGCGGAACGCTTCGAGCGTCGTGGTCCTCAACCGTTTCCCGTATGCCAACGGCCATCTCCTCGTCGCGCCGCTGGACCACCGGGCGACGCTCGCCGACCTCGACCGCGGGCAACTCCTCGACCTGCAGGAGCTCCTCGTCGCGTGGTGCCGGCGAATCGAGACGAGGATGGAGGCCCACGGCTTCAACATCGGGCTGAATGTCGGGGCCGTCGCCGGGGCGGGGGTTCCGGGGCACCTCCACTGGCATGTCGTGCCGCGCTGGCCGGGGGATGTGAACTTCATGCCCTCGCTGGCGGGGGTCAAGGTGCTCCCCCAATCGCTCGACGCCCTCTGGCAGCAACTCCGCGGCGAGGAGCCCCCGCGCCCATGACCGATCGACCGCCCCCGCCTCCCGCTTCATGGCTCCCCGACTGGCGGGCGCGGGAGGCGACAATCCTCGCCCCCTGGGCCATGCACGCGGCCGATTCGCGCGGGCGCGTCCACGACGAGCATCCCCACGTCTTCCGCAGCCCCTACCAGCGCGACCGGGACCGGATCCTCCACTCCGCCGCCTTCCGTCGCCTCGCCCACAAGACGCAGGTCTTCACCGGCTACCACGGCGACTACCACCGCAGCCGGCTGACGCACACCCTCGAGGTGACGAGCATCGCCCGCACGCTCGCCCGGGCGCTGGCCCTCAACGAGGATCTCGTCGAGGCCCTGGCGATGGCCCACGACATCGGCCATCCCCCGCTGGGACACGCCGGCGAGGATGTTCTCGACGAGCTGCTCGCCGACCAGGGGGGCTTCAACCACAACGCCCAGGCGCTGCGGATCATGGAGCTCCTCGAAAGCCGCTATCCGGGTTTCCCCGGCCTGAATCTCTCCCGCGAGGTGCTAGACGGGCAGGCAACGCGCCGCAAGGACGGCCGTGGCGCTCCGCCGATCCTCGAGACGCAGGTGGTCGACGCCGCCGACTCGATTGCCTACGACACGCACGACGCCGATGACGCCGTCGAGCTCGGCCTGGTGCCGCTAGAGGAGCTCCTCGAACTGCCGCTGGTCGCCGCGGCGGCCGAGCGGGTTTACGAGCGCCACGGCCGGATCGTCGGCGTCGATCTGCGCCGCGCCGTCCTCCTCGAGCTCGTCGACTTCCAGGTCGCCGGGCTCGTCGCCAGGGCGCGGGGCTCGATCGAGGCCCTCGCCATCCGCTCCCCCGACGACGTCCGCCGGGCCTTCCGCGAGGGGGCCGGCCCCGATGCCGGCAGGATCCTCGCCCCGGCTCCCGACATCGCCGCCGGAAAGCGGGAGCTGGAGCGATTCCTGTTCACGCGGGTCTACCGCTGCGAGCGCGTCCTCGCCGTCAGGCTCCCCGCCCAGCAGCGGCTCCGGCAATTGTTCGATTGGTACTGCGCCCGCCCCGAGGAGCTCCCCGGCGGGTTCCGCGGCCGGGCCGACGTCTTTGGCGCCCGCCGCAGCACCGCCGATTACCTCGCCGGCATGACCGACCGCTACCTCGAGCTCGACCACCGCCGCCGCCTGGGGACGGGCTGAACAGGGCAGCGGGTCGCTCCACCCCCCTCAATCCGCACAACCCCTCCAACGGGGAGCCGGCGGGATCCTTCCAGGGGCATGGGGATGGTCGTTTGGCGTGGTAGAATCCTCCGGTTCTCCTCCTGCAAAAGAGCAATCGTCCATGCAGTCCCGGTCGTCGCCGCTGGCCCTCCTCATCCTCCGTGCCCTGTTTTTCATGGTGGCGATGGGGATCGCCGTCCTCATCTTCAGCTCGGAGGGGATGCGGCAGGCCCCCTCCTGGGTGCCGTGGGGCGTGCTCATCGGGATGGCGGTCATCCCGCTGACGGTGATCGGCATCGACTCGTCGATCGAGCGGAAGGACCTGACGGTCATCACGGCGGTCTACTTCGGCATGCTCGTCGGGGTGTTTCTGACGTACGTCGCCATCCTCGCCCTGACGCCAATCCTCCCCCCACCCCCCCGCACACCGATCTTCGACTGGCTCCCGCTCGTCCTGGGGATGGTGCTGTGCTACGTCTGCACGAGCCTCCTCCTCCAGACCCGCAACGACTTCCGCTTTCTGATCCCGTACGTCGAGTTCGCCCGTGACATCCAGGGGATGCGGCCGAACCTCCTCGACGCCAGCGCCATCGTCGACGGCCGGATCGCCGAGCTCGCCGAGGCGGGGCTGTTCGAGAGCCGGTTCGTCGTGCCGTCGTTCGTCGTCGACGATCTCCAGTCGGGGTCGGATGCGGCCGACCGCCAGCGTCGGCTCCGCTGCCGGCGAGGGCTCGATGTGCTCAACCGTCTCCGGGAGAGCAAGGCGATCGAGATCGAGGTTCTCCCCCCCGACGACGAGGTCGATGCCGAGGTCTCCGAAGACGCCCGGACCGTCGCGATGGCCGGAAAGCTCGGCGGCCGGATCATCACCAACGACCCGAACCTCGTGAAAATCGCCGCCCTCCGCAGCGTCCAGGCGATCAATGTCAACGATGTCTCGGTGGCCCTCCGGCCGACCTACGTCCCCGGCGATCTCCTCACCGTCCGCCTCGTGAAGCCCGGCGAGGAGCACGGGCAGGCGATCGGCTATCTCGACGACGGCACGATGGTTGTCGTCGAGGGAGGAAGGGATCAGATCGGCCGGACGGTGGGTGTGAGTGTCACAAGCACCCTCCAGCGACCGGCCGGCCGGCTCGTTTTCGCTCGCCCCGACGATCAGCGCGGGTGAGGAGGGCGATCCTCCCATCTTGTCCCTCTTGCGCACGCCCCCGCGAAGTTCGCTACGATTTTCCAACGAGGTTTCCCCTGGGGGGGAAACATCCCGTTCCGTTCACCGCCCGGGGCTGAAGCGCCCCTCCCTGCTGTTCCATGGAGATTCGCATGATCCGCATGATCCGTCCGCTCCACTCCTTTACCCACCGCCTCGCGCTCCTCGCCCCGCTTGCCGTCGGGATCGCGCTGGCGCCCTCGGCCTCCCTCCCGGCCGCCGATTCCGGAAACCCGGCCTACGCCGATCCGGCCAAGACCGACGACGATTTCCCGTTCCAGGGGGAGTACTCGGGGGAGGTCCCGGTCGGTGGCGCTCCGATGAAGCTCGGCGTTCAGGCCGTGGCCCTCGGTGACGGCCAGTTCGACATCGTCGTCTTCCCGGGTGGCCTTCCGGGTGACGGCTGGCAACCCCCTACGAAGCTCAAGGGGAAGGGGAAGCGTGACGGTGCCAGTCTCCCCTTCGAGATCACCGATCCGGATGGGAAGACCCACAAGGCGGTCATCAAGGACGGCGCTGTCGTCGCCGCCGACGGCAACGCCAAGCTCCCCAAGGTGGAGCGGAAGAGCCCGACCCTCGGCACGAAGGCACCGGCCGGCGCGACGGTCGTGTTCGACGGCAAGGGGGTGGAGAAGCTCGAGGGGGGGAAGACGACCCCCGATGGCCTCCTCATGCAGGGCGTGACGAGCAAGGACAGCTTCGGCGATGCCACTTGGCACATCGAGTTCCGCCTCCCCTACCAGCCGAAGGACCGTGGCCAGGGGCGCGGCAACAGCGGCGCCTACCTCCAGGGGGCCTACGAAATCCAGATGCTCGACAGCTTCGGGTTGGAAGGGCTCAACAACGAATGCGGTGGCGTCTATTCCGTCGCCGCCCCCGCGGTGAACATGTGCTATCCGCCGCTCCAGTGGCAGACGTACGACATCGACTTCACCGCCCCGAAGTACGACGGCGACAAGAAGACCTCTCCGGCCCGGATGACCGTCCGCCACAACGGCGTCGTGATCCACGACAACGTCGCCGTCAACCAGATCACCCCCGGTGGGACCGGCGGTGACGACAAGCGGGTGAAGGGCCCCCTCCACCTCCAGGATCACGGCAACCCGGTGCGCTACCGGAATATCTGGGTGCAGCCGAAGCCGTGAGCGAACCTCGCTCGGTGTCACTGTCGACGCACGCACCGATCGCCCCGGCGGGCCCTCCCGCCGGGGCGACGGTCTGCACGGCCTGTGCCCTCCTCTGCGACGACGGGGTCGTGCACCGGGTGGAGGGGCGTTTCGAGCGCCTCTGCGAGCGTGGCGCCGACGCGTTCCGTCGCGCCGCTGCCGCCACGTGCCCGGCGGCGACGATCGACGGCCGGCCGGCCGCCGTGGCCGCCGCGATCGCCACGGCGGCCGGGCGCCTCGGCGGCGCCAAACGCGTGCTCGTCACGGGGCTCAACGATGTCACGATCGAAGGGGTGACGGTGGCCTGTGACGTCGCCGAAACGCTCGGCGCGGCGCTCACCCCGGCCGGCGAAGACGCGCGCCATCCGGGGGGACCGACGATCGCCCGTTGTGGCGAAATCACGGCAGCCTGGGAGGAGCTCCGCGACCGGGCCGACCTCGTCATCTTCTGGGGCCATGATCCCGCCGGCTCCCAGCCCCGGTTCGTGGAACGCTTCGTCGCCCCCCCGCTTCCCCACCCCCGACGGACGATCGCCGTTGGTACAACGCCGCTTTTTGATCCCCCCTCCTCCGATCACGCCCACCTGCTGCTCGATGATGACGACGACGACGTCGACCTCGCCCGGCTCCTCCTCGCCTCGATCCTCGATCGCCCCCGGGGCGTCGTCTCCCCACGACTCGAAGCCGCCGCCGCCGCGCTCCGCGAGGCGATCGACACAGCGCGGTGCGTGGCCTTCGTGACCGGCCGTCCCGATCCCCATGGCCTCTCGCGCTGCGGGGTGATCGAAATCGTCCGGGCGCTGTCGCGGCGGCTGCCGGCCTTCGAGATTCCACTCGATGCCCCCCCCCTGGCGCCCAACGCCGCCGGGGCCGCGCTGGCGCTGACGTGGCGGTATGGCACGGCAGCGGGAGCCCTGCGGGCCGTGGCAGGCGGCGCGGCGACGATCCCCCCAAGCCGTCCTGTCGACGCCCTCGGGCTGGTGACTGCCGGAGGGGTCGATGCGATCCTCGCCGTCGGCCGGCTCCCGCCCCGCCTCGACGACCTGATCCGCAGGCAGATCGATCCACGGGGGGTGATCCGAATCGCTCCCGCTGCCCCGGACGGAGCCGGCGAAGGGGTCTTTCTCCGCTGCCGGGAACTGTTCGACGAGACGGGGACGCTCCTCCGTGCCGATGGCCGGACGGTCGAACTGGCCGGTGGTGCCGATGACTCGCTGCCATCAGCCGTCGCGCTCCTCGCGGCGATCCATCAGCAGCTGGTTGCCACAACCGCGCTGGGACCGGAAGGGGGCACGGCATGATCCCATCGCCCCCCCGACCGCGCTTCGTGCTCCGTGGCGGAACGATCCATGATCCGCTCCATGACCGGGACGGGGTCGTCGACGATCTGTGGATCGACGACGGCACGATCGTGCCCCGGCCAGCCATCACCGCGGGGTTCGCCGTCGTCGATGCCAGCGGTCTGGTCGTCATGCCGGGGGGCGTCGATCTCCACAGCCACATCGCCGGCCCCAAGGTGAACCTCGGGCGGCAGATGACCCCGTCCCCGACCGGGCAGGGCCACGGCGCCGTCCCCACGATCGGCGCCACCGGCTGTCTGTACGCCGCGCTCGGCTACACGACCGTCTTCGACGCCGCGATCGCCACTGGCGCTGCGCGCCTCGCGCACCTCGAGCTCGAAGACCTCCCGATCCTCGACAAGGGAATCTATCTCCTCGCCGGCGACGACCGGAGGGTGATCGAGGCGGCAGCCCGCGGAGACGACGGGGCGTTGCAGAGGCTCATCGCCTCGGCCATCGATGCCGGCCGTGGCTGGGCCGTGAAAGTGGCCAACCCCGGTGGCAACCTGTTTTGGCGTTACGGCCGCCGCGGCGATCACCACGATCTCGACACGCCGCTGCCGGGACTGACGCTTTCGCCGCGGGGGCTCCTCGATCGGCTCGCGACGGCAATCGATGCCCTCGGCCTCCCCCACCCACTCCATGTCCACACGGCCAATCTCGGCCTCCCCGGCAACTGGCGCACGCTCGAGGAGACGATGCGGACGTTTGAGGGGCGGCGGGCCCACCTCGCGCACGTCCAGTTCCACAGCTACACCGGGGGAGACCTCGACGAGGACTCGTTCGGGTCGGGGGTCGAGCAGCTCGCCGAGATATTCAACGGCCAGCCCGGCCTGACGCTCGACGTCGGTCAGGTGTTGTTCGGCGACACCGTGGCGATGACGGGCGATTCCGAGGCGGCGGCCCATCTGGCGCACGCCACCGGCGTTCCCTGGGCCTGCCACGATCAGCATCTCGCCGGGGGCTGCGGCGTGATGCCGATCCGCTACCGCGAGAAGAGCCTGATCCATGCCTGGCAGTGGGCAATCGGGCTGGAGTGGTATCTGCGGCTCGCCGATCCGTGGCGCGCGGCGCTCTCCACCGATCATCCCAACGGCGCCCACTTCCTCGCCTACCCGCTCCTCATGAAGCTCCTCGGCGACGAACCGTTCCGGCGCGAGGCCTTCGCGCGGATCCACCCGGCCGTCCGCAACCGCAGTCCGCTGGGGGGATTGACGCGCGAGTACTCCCTCCAGGAATTGTGCATCCTCACGCGGGCAGCCCCGGCGCGGATCGCGGGGCTGCCGCACAAAGGGCATCTCGGCCCCGGCGCTGATGCCGATGTCGTCCTCTACCGTCCCGATGCCGACCTGGCGCGGATGTTTGCGGTGCCGGCCCGCGTCTACAAGGGGGGCGAACTGGTCGCCGAGGATGGCGAGATCCGCGCGCGCCCCCGCGGCGCCGTGATGGCGGCAATCACGACGCCGGCGTGACCAGCGACCGAATCGTTGACTCGCCGGAAGGAATGGGGTGGAATCGAGTTTGGGGCAAGGCTACTGGCTGGATCCTGACGGACCGTCTCGGTGCGTCGGCGTCGCGGTGGCCATCGGTTTCTTGGCATCACGATTTCGACGCGCTGATGGCCCGAATGGGAATCCTTTCTTCGGAGGATTCGACCATGGGCATTTTCACGCGACGCGGATGGTTTCTCGCCCGGTTCCTCAGGACCGGGCTGATCGGCTCGAGGTTCGGCGGCAGGCGGCGCGGGGCCGGAGGCCGCGGTGCCCGCGGGCGCTGCCGGCATGTCGTTGGCTTGGAATCGCTGGAGGGGCGGGCGGTGATGACCGCCGTCATCCCCACCTACACGGTCACCCAGAACTGGGGGAGCGGGTTCCAGGGCCAGGTGCAGTTGGCCAACAAGGACGTCGTCGCCGTGCCGAACTGGACGGTCCAGTTCGATCTCGCGGCCAACCTCACGAGCGTCTGGGACGGCGCCGTGGTGTCGCATGTCGGGACGCGGTACACGATCACCAACGCCGGGTGGAATGCCACGCTCCCCGTCGGTGGCACCGTCGGCATCGGGTTCGTGGCCTCGCCCGGATCGAGCGGCCCGCCGACGCCGACAAACTGGCTCCTCAACGGCCAACCGCTGACCGCGATACCGACGGGCACCGGATCGACCGGCACGACCACCGGCAGCGGGACCACCGGCACGACGGGCACGACCACCGGGACCAGTGGCACCAGCGCTGGCACGACGACCACGACCGGCAGCGTCGGGACGCTCGCCTTCGCCGTGACGACCGACTGGGGGAGTGGGTTCAACGGGGAGGTGAAGATCACGAACACCTCCGCCGGCACGCTCACCAACTGGCGGGCGACGTTCGATTTCGCCGGCCAGATCGGCTCGATCTGGAACGGCTCGATCGAGAGCCACGTCGGCAATCGGTATGTCGTCAAACCGGCGGCCTGGAACGACAGCCTCGCCGCCGGGACCTCGGCGACCATCGGCTTCGGAGGAACCCCCGGCGGTGCGTCGGCGAAGGTCACGCTCGTCAGCCTCACCGGCACCGTGACAACGGCGCCGACAGGCACGGGGGGCACGACATCAGGCGGCTCGACCTCCTCCGGTGGTGGCACCGGCACCACGACCGGCACCACGACCACCGGTGGCACCACGACCGCCACGCCGCCGGCCCCGCTGACGCCAGCGGCTGCCACGGTCTGGGGCAGCCATGCCTCGGCGCCGTATGTCGACATGACGCTCTACCCGATGATCGATCTGGCGGGGCTCGTGTCGGCGGCGTCGACCCGCCATTACACCCTCGCCTTCATCACCGCCGATCCTTCAGGCAAGCCGGCCTGGGGCGGGTATGCCGAATACGGCGTGAACAGCGGTGGCGACTACGAGACCAAGCTCCGCAGCGCGATCGTCGGCGTCCGTCGAGCGGGCGGGGATGTCTCGGTGTCGTTCGGCGGTGCGGCAGGGATTGAACTGGCCCAGAAGCTCACCGATGTGACGGCGCTCAAAAACGCCTACCGATCAGTCGTCGATGCCTATGGGCTGCGGCGGATCGACTTCGACATCGAGGGGGCTGCCGTGGCCGATCCGGCGAGTGTCGAGCGACGGTGGCAGGCGGTGGCGGCGATGCAGAAGGATCTCGCCGCCGTCGGTCGAGCCGTCGATGTCTGGGTGACGCTCCCGGTGCTGCCGCAGGGATTGACCGTCGATGGTGTTGCGGTGCTCAAGTCGGCGGTGAAAAACGGCGTCTCGCTCGCCGGGGTGAACGTGATGGCGATGGACTACGGCTCGTGGGCCGCCCCGAATCCCTCTGGGAAGATGGGCGACTACGCGATCCAGGCCGCGGCCTCGACCTTCGCGCAGATGCAAGGAGTGTATGGTGCAACGAAGACCGACACCCAACTCTGGAGCATGATCGGGATCACGCCGATGATCGGTGTCAACGACGACACCACCGAGGTCTTCGACCAGACGGAGGCACGGGAGGTCGTCGCGTTCGCCCAGCAACGGAAGATCGGGATGCTCGGTTTCTGGTCGATCAACAGGGATGTCGCCGGCACCAGGTTCACCGGACAAGCAGCGGCGACCGACTCCGGGATCGTCCAGACGGCGTTTGAGTTTGCGAAGATCTTTGCGGCGTTCGATGCGTGAGGTTTTTTTCTTGGGTCGTGGCTGACGGCCAAGTCGTCAGCCACGGCCCGGCTTCAGAGTCAACGCCCGCTCGATCGAGGCAAGCAATGCCGCGGTCGAGCGGGCGACCGGGAACTCCGCCACCGCCCGGGCCCGCGCCGCTGATCCGTAGCGGGCAGCGAGGGAATCGTCCTCGATGATGCCGAGGGCGCGGCGGGGAAACTCGCTGATCGGATCGGCCGCCACGATCCGACCGCTTTGGTCATCGGCCACGAGGGCGGCTGCCGCGTCGCTCTCGACCGCCACCGCGGCGACACCATGGGCCATCCCGTCGAGGACGCAGCCGGCGCCTGCCACCTCCCCCGGCTGCCAGACGACGCGGACGCGGGGAAGGAGATCGGGGAGACAATCGAGCGACGGGTAGACGAACAACCGCTCGGCGCAATGCTGGAGCCGGGCACGACGGCGGACGCGGGCGAAGTGGGGACCAGCGCCGACGAGGACATGCTCGAGCCCCCGGTGGACGACACCGAGTTGATCGATCGCCCACAGGAGCCGGTCGACGTGGGTCGCCGGATCGAGTGGGGCGACACAGAGCGTCCACACCGTATCGGGGCGGAGTCCGAGGCGGGCCGCCACCTGCCCGCGCGACAGGCCATTCCCGGCGACCGGTTCGATCCCCGGTGGCACGACGTCGATCGCCGTTTCCAAAACCCCCGCCAGCCGGCAGGCCTCGGCCACGCCGGCCGTCGTCGCGACGACGCGGTCGGCCTGTCGCAGGCCCCAGGTCTCGAGCCCGGCCCGGGGGAAAAGGCCGACGACGGCCACGACCGCCGGACCGGGAGCAACCCGACGGGCAGCGGCAGCAATCGCCACCTGCCCCCTTCCCCAGGCGACGATCGCAGCGGGGCGGATCTCGCGGACGAGCCGGACCAACTCCAGGGCCGAGGTGAACCCCGGCCGCGGTCGGCGCGAAAGCGTGTGGACCACAAACCCGGCCCGGGCGAGGCGGCCGGCACAGCTGCCGGCTCCGGCGGCGACGGCGATCTGCACGTCGTGCCCGGCGGCGCGGCAGGCCTCGGCGGCGAGCTCGACCTGTCGGCCGGTACCGACGGGATCGAGCCCACGCATCAGATGGAGGATCGGTCGGCGGCCGGGATGGGTCATGGCACGTCGAGGGGGGGCTTGGTGGCACGGGCCGCGGCGATGTCGGCCTCGTCGAGGGCGGCGACATGGTCGAGCTGCCGGAGCGTGCCATCGAAGTCGAGCCCATAGCCGACGACGAACACGTCGGGGATCTCGAAGCCGACGAAATCCGGCTCGATCGCCACCTCCCCCCTGCCCCGCTTCCGCAGCAGGACGAGCGACCGCACGCTGGCCGCCCCGCGCCCCTTCAAGGCCGCGACGATCGCCTCCATCGTCCGCCCGGTGTCGAAGATGTCGTCGACAACGAGGACATCCTGGCCGGCCAGGTCGGGGAGGAGATCGAGGTGGAGCCGCAGGGTGCCCGGCTCGGTGGCGGTGCCGCGGTAGCTGCTCGCCCAGGCCATGCTCACCCGCACCGGTCCGTCGAGGCGGCGGATCAGATCAGCCACGATCACGATGCTCCCGGTGAGGACGCCGACGACCACCAGCGGCGTCTCACCGGCATCGCGGCGGACCTCGGCGGCGAGCCGGTCGATGCCGGCGGCGAGATCGGCGGCGGAAAGCAGGACACGCATGAAGGACGCACCGGGAAATCGCCAGTCAAACACGACCGGCCATCTCGGGGTTCTACCGGCTGCGGGCCGACACCGACAAGCGCCGTCGGCCCCGTGCGCGAACGGCGCCGATGCCGCAAACCACCGCCATCAGGCATGTCACCGCCGAAGACGGTTCAGGCACGGCAATCGGGGCGATCCGGTAAATCACCCCCCCCCGGTCGGCAGCGATGCCATCCACCGTTCCGACCATCGCCCCCGTGAAGTTAAGATCCGAGAGAAAAAGCGCCGACGAGGTGGCGAGAACACCGTTGGGATGCCCCATCAACTGATTCTCGATGAAGTGGAACGACCGCCCGGTGGCGGGATCGACCCATGACACGGGGTTCTCCGTGTTGGCTAGGCCGCCGGCGTTCCACTGACCAGAGAAGGGCACGAAGAATCCGCCCGCCAAGTCATCGGGAAAGCTCAGGGGAGCGATGGCCAGCTCAACGGCGCCCTCGCTCTTTTCACCGCCGATCGGTCGGAAGTCGGCAACGGGCAGCGTGACGCCGGCGGTGGGTCCTACGATCGCGCCGGTGGCGTAGTCGACATACGTCTCCGCAAACCCGAAATTCAAAACCGTAACGCCGATCAACGACGCCGAGATGACGTGAAGGGTATCGGCAGACAATGACTCAACGGGGTTTGCCGGGTTATCGATCCCATTGTCCTCAAACCACAGGTTTCCAGCTCCGTCGAACGTCATGCCTGCCGCATTCCGTAACCCGGTGGCGATCGGCACCGGGGCCGTCACCGAGAGCGAGCCGCCGGTATCGGTCACCACAACCCTCTGGATCGAATCACGGGCCATCTGCACTGCACCGCCAACGCCGATGAAGGAGGCCCCGCCCGACGCGCTCAAGCCCACCGTCTCGGAGGCTGGCGTTGCGGCATCGTTGAGTTTCGAACCGACGTTGAAATAAATCTCAACCCCTCCCGCCATAGCCGGCCGCATCGCCAGGGCATAGGTAGTGTGGTCCCCACCAGGGAAGTCAAAGGAGAGTTTCCCGGCGGCCGTGAACGGTTCAGACGGGGTCGCGCCGGTACGCCATGCAGTGATCGACGGCCCGTCGGCCTGTGCGGACAGTGCCACAACGAGATTGCCGACCCTGCGAACCGACGTCACGAGGCCGGGAAGGCCGGCCGATGCGAGAACCTGCGGTGCCCCGTCGGCCACGCCGTCGCCATCGGTATCGACGAGCCTCACGAGCGCTCCGGATGTCGACCAATAAATGTCGTTCGGGGTTGCGGTCTGGCCACCGTTGCTCGTGGCCACCAGAAGCGAGCCGTCGGAGAGTTCCGCCATGCTCGTCGGATTTGCCAGGCCCGTGGCGAACTGCACGACACTGAAGCGGTCCCGGTCAATCGGCCTCGCGAGCGCGGGCGTCAGCGGCACTCCCAGAGAGCAACTTGCCCCCATTGCACCACCGACAATCGCAACAACGCTCGCCATGACGAACGTCCACGCCTTGCCCGACTGAAGACGAAGTTTCATCGCACACTCCCCGTTGCCACTGCTTCCGGAAGCGGAAGTCTATCGGGCAGTATGCGCCATGGAAACCGGGGAAGATCTCGCGTTCTTCCAGAGTGCCGGCGGAATTCATAAAGGTGGGAGCGGGCCGCTGCCCAGACCCTGATAACGTAGACCCGTTGCCAGTTGTCGGGCGGAGCGGACTTGTATCCCCTGCCGTCCGCGCCATCCCGAGTGCACCGATCATGAGTCCTGCTGCCCCCCACTGGTCGATGATCGACATCGGCGGCCATCCGTGCGAGTGCTTCGATCCGCCGGGGGCCGCGCCGGGGATCGCCATGATCTATCTCCATGGTGTCCGCGAACGCACGCTGCAACAGTCGACTGGGCTGCGCGAGGCGATCGAGACCGCCGGCCTGCGGGCCCTGGCGCCGCGCACGGGCCGGTCGTGGTGGCTCGACCGGATCATCCCCGAGTTCGACCCCCTCATCACGCCGGAGCGGTTTGTGGTCGGCGCGGTGGTGGCCGAGGTCGAGCGCCGCTTCGGCGTCAAGCCGCCGCAGATCGGCTTGGTAGGGACGAGCATGGGGGGCCAGGGGGCGCTGCGGCTCTCCTACCGCCATCCGACCGTGTTCCCCGTCGCCGCCGCGATCGCCCCGGCGATCGATTACCACATGGCGCTCCGCGATCTCCATAAGATCCCCGACGGCGACCTATTCGCAAATCTTTACGAGATCTACGGCGACGTCGAACGGGCCCGGCAGGACACGGCGATCCTCCATGTCCACCCGCTCAACTGGCCGCGCCATCAGTGGTTTGCCAGCGACCCCGAAGACTGGCAGTGGCACGACGGGGCCGATCGCCTCCACGGCAAGCTCGTCGCCCTCGGCATCCCCCACACCGCGATCCTCGATCTCCAAGCCGGCGGCCACGGCCCGGCCTATTACGATCGGGTCGCCCCCGACGCGATCCGCTTCCTTCTTACCGCCCTCGAAGCGGAGTCGCGACGGCTCCCGTGAGGCTCGGGCCGCGCCGATCAGGGGCGGGCCGGGGAGCCCTTCCGCCCCGGCTGATCGCGCTCGATCGAGCCGCTGCCGAAGGGCTGGGTGCGGCTCGATGAGCCATCGGAGCGGCGGGTGATCGTGCCGGAGCCGAACTTCTGCGTGTTCCCGGTGGTCGTCTTCCCATCCCGGCCACGCTCCTCATTGATCGAGCCGGAGCCGAAGGGGCGGGTGCGTGTCTGCGTGCCATCCGACCAGCGGGTGATCGTGCCGGAGCCGAACTTCTGCGTGTTCCCTGTCACGGTCTTGCCGTCAGAGCGGCGTTCGGTGGTGATCGAGCCGGAGCCGAAGGGGCGGGTCTGGGCGCTCGAGCCATCCGTGCGGCGGGTGAGCGACCCCGAGCCGTAGCGACCGGTCGTCCCGGTCCGCGGCCCCGCCTCACCGATCCGCGGGGGCGGAGGAGGCTGGTCGGCCGACGACGAGAGCGTGAGCAGCAGCGTCAGGAGCAAGAGCCCGGCAACCGCCGTCAAACAGCAACGTGGCATGGCACCGCGGCTCCTCTGGCCTGAGGGGCTTTCCCCCGGAGATCGACCCTGCCACCAGCCTACCGCGGGGCGATAGCAGGCCGATGATCGCCCCGGGCAGCGGTTGGAATCAACCCTCGTGGCCACGCTCGAAGTCGTGTGAAGATAAGGCTTTGCAATCGGTCGAAAGGACCTGATTCGGCAGCCGGGATGGTTCACCCACGCCGGGGGGAGGTATCATCAAAAGCTCACGGGCCCGTTACGGTGGGCACCGGAGGGGGGCCGAGGAGACTCGCATGTCGACAGTCGACGCGGAGTTTGGTGCGATCGATGGTTGGCGCCCTCGGCTCCGACCGATGAGGCGGATGGCGTTCCTTGCCGTCGCTCTCCTTGCCTGCTTCGGGCCTGCCACCGGCGCCAATGAGGGCGTGGCGGTGCCCCTCGAAGCCGCCATCGATTCAATCGTCGAAGCGAATGCCGTCGGCCCGTTGGCCCCGGTCTGCTCCGATGCCGATTTTCTCCGCCGCGTCTCGATCGACCTCGTCGGCGCGATTCCCCCCGTCGACCGCGTCCGCGCGTTTCTGGCCGACTCCAGCCCCGACAAGCGCACCCGGCTGATCGATGAGCTCCTCGCCGCGCCGGCCCATGCCCGGCATTTCGCGCTCCTCCTCGATGGCATGCTCCTGGAGCGGAAGGCTCCGGCCGCCGACATGGTGGCGGCTTGGCGCGAGTTTCTCATGACGGCGCTGGCTGCCGATCGCCCGCTCGATCAGGTGTGGGGCGATTGCCTCGCCTCCGACGGCGCCGATCCGGCGACCCGCCCGGCCGCGGCCTTCTTCTTCACCCGGGAGGCGGAGCCGGTACAGATGACCCGCTCGATCGGGCGGATCTTCTTCGGCCGCGATCTCCAATGTGCCCAGTGCCACGATCATCCCAATAACGCCGACATCCATCAGGCCGACTTTTACGGCCTCAATGCCTTCCTCGCGCGGACGAGCCTGTTCAGGGCGGAGGGGGATCCGAAGCCGTTCCTCGGCGAGAAGGCCGACGGCGAGGTCGAGTTCACCTCGGTGTTCACCAAAGATGGCCAGAAGGGAGTCAGGCCGCGCGTTCCGTTCGGCGCCACCCTCGCGCTCGAGCCGCTCCCGGAGACGGCGGATCAGTACACCACGGCCCCGGCGAAGAACGTCCGCGGCGTTCCGCTCCACAGTCGGCGGAAAGCGCTTGCGCGGATGCTCGCTGACAGCCTCGAGTTCCGCCGTACTTTGGCCAACCGGCTGTGGGCCACGATGAACGGCCGCGGGCTCGTCCACCCGCTCGACGGCCTCGATCCCGACAACGCCCCGACCCACCCCGATCTCCTCACGCACCTGGCCGAGACGCTCCGCTCGAACGGCTTTCATCTCCGGCCGCTCCTGCGGGGCATCGCCCTCTCGCGCACCTATCAGCGGAGCATCGAGCCACCGGCGCTCTCCACCGATGCCTTGGCAGGGCTCCCCGCGCTCATCGATCAGCTCACGGGCCTGCGCCCCCAGCAGGAAGGAGCACTCGCCCCGCTCGAAGCTGCCGCCAAGGAGGCGGAGGCCCGGTTCGCGGCGATCCTCGCCGCCGATGGAGCGGTGCTCGGTGACTTGCCGCCGCTGATCGAGGCGCGGAACAAGGCCCGCGGCGTGGCCGATGCCGCCGCCGCCGCAAAGAAGACTGCCGAGGAGGAGCTCGCCAAGAAGGTCACCCAGGCCGATTCGCTGGCCTCCGCCGCCACGAAGGCCGGCGAGGCGGCAACACTCCTCCCCGACGACAAGGTGCTCGCCGGCGCCGCGGCGATCGTCGCCGCCCGGTCGGCCGAGTTCACCGCCACCGTCGAGGCTGCGAAGGGAGTCGTCGTCGCCAAGGCCGGTGAACACGATGCCGCCCAGGCAGCCCTCGTGGCCGCCCGCCAGGCCTGCGAGGGGGTGACGGTGAAGCGGCCGACGGCCGACGCGATCGCGGCTGCCGACCAGGCGGCCATCGCGGCTCGCAGCGCCCGCCAGGAAGCGGGCTTTGCCCTGGCCCGCACCGACCTGCGGCTCGGCCTCGCAAACGATCTTCTGCGGCACGGCGACCTTGTCACCACCGATCCGGTGGCGGCGGCCGTTCTCCGCACCTCGATCGAGGATCGCTGGACGGCGCTGGGGCAGATGGCGAGGCTCCGGCCCCTCTCCCCGGAGCAGCTGGCCTTCTCGCTGCTGACGGCGAGCGGCTCGATGCAATCATTCCACAGCGCCGCCGCGGCGAAGGTAGAGAAGGAGCCTCCCGAAAGTCTCAAGAACGCGGCACCGGAAGCGGCGCCGGCGATCCGTGCCGTTCAGGTGGAGCTGCAGACCATCCAGCAGGCGGCGGGGTTCCTCACCACCGTGGCCGGGCTCTACAGCGATCCGCTCGCCACCGATTTTCAGACGTCGGTCAATCAGGCCCTCTGGATCGGCAACTCGCCCGACGTCGCCGGCTCCCTGAAGCCTGGGGGAGAGAACCTCGCCGCCCGGCTCCTGGCGCTAGCCGACGACGAAAAAATCGCCGACGAGGCCTTCCTCACGGTTTTCTCGCGGACTCCCGGTGCCGACGAAAAGGCCGACGTCGCCGCGGCCCTCGCAGGCCGGGCCGACGATCGAGCCGTGGCGATCGCCGAGCTGCTGTGGGCAATGCTTTCGAGCACCGAGTTCCGCTTCAATCACTGACGCCCCTTCGCCACAGCCCGCTGTTTCCAGGAGACGCCCCATGTCATCCAACGCCAATCCCGCCTGCGGCTCTGCCGATCACGTCCTCTCGCGCCGCGCCCTCCTCGGTGGCATGGCGGCGGCGGCGGCCACCGGCCTCGTGCGCCGGCCGGCGCTGGCCAAGTCGGTGCAGGGCTCGGGGAAGCGCGTCCTCCAGATCTTCCTCCATGGTGGCGTCAGCCAGCTCGAGACCTGGGACCCGAAGCCGGGGACGGCGACGGGGGGCCCCTTCCGGGCGATCCCGACAAGCGTGCCCGGTCTCCACATCTCCGAGCTCCTCCCCCACACGGCGCTGCAGATGCACCGGCTCGGGCTCATCCGCAGCATGACCAATGCCTCCGATGATCATGGCCGTGGCCAGCGGGAGATGTTCAGCGGCCGCAATCAGCCGGCGCCGCTGGATGTCCCCGATCTCGGCGCGGTCGTCGCCAAGGCCTGCATGAGCGACGACTTCCCCCTCCCCGGCCACATTCTCATCCGTGGCTCCGGCGGCGGCCCCGGCAACGCGTCCTATCTCGGCCCCCGCTACGCCGGCGTGATCATGGAGGATGCCAAGCCACCGGCCTTCACCGATCGCCCCGAAGGGCTCTCGGCCGAGGCTGACCGGCGCCGCTCTGGGCTGCGCAGCCGGTTCAACGACCGCTTCGCCACCCGCCGTCGCACCGCCGACACCGAGGCCTACACCTTCTCCTACGGCCAGGCCCTCGATCTCCTCGACCAGAGGAAGGTGTTCGACGTCAGTCTCGAGTCGCAGCGCGACCAGGAGCGTTACGGGAAGCATGAGTTCGGCCGCCACTGCCTCATGGCCCGCCGGCTCCTCGAGCACGGCGTGTCGTTCGTCCAGGTCAACCACTCCAACTACGACACCCACTTCGAAAACTTCGACTTCCACATCGAGCAGCTCGGTGAATTCGACCAGCCGTTCGCGACACTCGTCGCCGATCTCGCCGCCCGCGGCCTCCTCGAAGACACGCTCGTCTGCGTGATGAGCGAGTTCGGCCGCACGCCGCGGATCAACGCCGGCTACGGGCGCGATCACTGGGGGAAGTCGTGGAGCGTGCTTCTGGGTGGCGCCGGCATCCAGCCGGGGGCCGTGATCGGCGCGACCAGCGCCGACGGCACGGAGGTGATCGATCGGCCCGTCGATCATGGCCACGTCTTCCACACGATCCTCCAGGGGGTGGGCGTCGACTCCACCGCCGACTTCCACATCGGTGGCAGCGATTTCACGATCGCCGATCCGGCCAAGCAACCGATCCGCGAAATGCTCGCATGACGCCCGCCACTGAGGAGCTCCACCATGCCTGACGCGCCCGCCATCGATCCCGCCGCAGCCCACGAGATCGCCTCGCACAAGCACGACCGACCGCTGGTCAGTTGCGCGTGGGATCCACTCGGTAGGTTCGTCCTCTTCGGCAGCGAAGAGAGCGCCCTCCACCGCCTCGGCATCGACGGCATGGCTGTGGCCGCATTCACCGGGGCCCACGATTCCTGGGTGCGGGCCCTCGGATGCTCCCCCGACGGCCGCTTCTGTTTTTCCGGTGGCTACGACGGCAGGCTCTGCCAGTGGACGCTCGACGGCGAGCCCGCTCCCCCGCTCCGCGTCCTCCAGGCCCACGACGGCTGGCTGCGGGCACTTGCCGTCAGCCCCGACGGCACGAAGCTCGCCACCTCTGGTAACGACAAGCTCGTGAAACTTTGGACGATCACCGACGGCCTCCTCGCCGCGACACCGACGGCGAGCGGCACGGGGCACGAATCGCACGTCTACGAAGTCGCCTGGAAGCCCGACGGCTCAAACCTTGCCTCCTGCGATCTCAAGGGGAATGTCAAGGAATGGAGCCCGGCGGGGACGCTCGTCCGCGACGTCGGCAAGGCCGAGGCACTGTGGAAATACGACGAGGGATTCCGGGCCGACATCGGCGGCGCGCGGGCGATCGCCTTCCGGGCCGACGGGGCGCAGCTCGCCGTCGGCGGGATCACGGCGGTGACCAATGCCTTCGCCGGCGTCGGCCATCCGGGGGTGTCGGTGCTCGAATGGAGCGACGGCAAGCTTGCCACGCTCCTGGAGCCAAAGGAAAAACAGCAGGGCGTCTGCTGGGGGATTGCCTGGCATCCGCAGGGGATGTGGGTCCAAGTTGCCGGTGGCGGCGGCGGCGGCTGGCTACGGTTTTTCAAGGCGGGCGAGGCGAATGAGCTCCACGCCGTCAAGCTCCCCGCCAACGGCCGGGCCCTCGCCCTCTCCCCCGACAAATCAAAAGTCGCCGTGGCCCTCGCCGACGGCCATCTGAAGATTTTTTCACTCCTGCCGAAGCCGGTGTGAGCGCCTACACCGCCCCGAGCCCCGGCCTCCCCGCGAGGCAGTCGGTGTGGAGACAGCCGTCGGTGATCTTGAAGAGCCCCGGGAGCTTTTCTTCCCACGGCTTGTTGGCCTCTGGCATGTATTGCCGGGCATTCGCTTCGAGCCCCGCCGTGCCCGGCACCCAGGCTGCGATTCCTGCCGAGTGGATGAGCGCCGCGCCGGGGCAGGTGAGATCCTGAACGGTGAGAAACATCCCATACTTCCGCGCCGCCGCGGCGAAGAGCACCGAGTGGGATTGCCCCTTGCAGGCCTTGAGGGCAAGGCCCGTGTAGCCGAGCGCACGGGCCTCGAGGAGGCTCTCCAAGTCGACGAGCCCCTCGTCGACGACGATCGGCCGGAGCTTGTTGGCAGCGTGCATGTCGACGCGTGGCAGGGCGCGGAGATTCCGCGACGTCGGTTGCTCGACATACTCGATTGCGGCGAAGCAGGCGGGAGACTTCTCCTCGACCTTCCGCAGGTATTCGAGGACATACTCGACATTCGGGCAGCGCTCGTTGAAGTCGGCGCAGTATTTCCAATTCGTGTCGGGCTTCGTCGCCCGAGCAACGGAATCGATGGCGAGCGTCCGCTCGATGTCCCACGCGAGATCCTCCCCCTGGAGCTTGATCTTGATGCGCTCAAGTCCGTTGAAGCGGATCCAGTCGGCGAGCGCCTGCGGCAGGCCGTCGTCGAGCTTCTCCTTGATTTCGGACTCGTGAACCGGATCGGCCCCGCCGACGGAATGAAACAGTGGCACGCGCGGCGCGGGAGCGGGGCGGATCGAGTCTTGGAGGTTCTCGTTCCTGAAGTCGTCGCCCAAGTAGCGGGAGAGATCGTGGCCGATGAGGTCGGGAGTCAGCGTGAGGAAGGCACTGCGGCCGAGCGCCTTCCCGCCGGCGTCGTGGAGCGCGGCATCGAAGGCACTCGCCGTGACGAGCACGGCCAGCGGCGGGATCGGCTCGGCCAGACCCCGCGCGGCCGATTCCTCCGCGGCAGCCTTGGCGAACTCGGGCTCGAGGATCCGCGCCAGTTCGAGCGGATGAGCCGCCTCGGTGCAGCCGGCCACGATGGCTTCGATGCGGCCGGCGAGCCCCTTCATGGCGCCGAGCGTGACGTCGTAGGGGAGCGTGCGCGTGGGGAACGACCAGACATTCCCCAGCGGCATCGAGCCCGAGCCGGTAACGGGCCGTCCGTCGGCGCCGACACAGTCAATCTCGACGTCGAGGATCGTTGCCCGGTCGACCGGCACACCGCCAAACTTGTACGGCGTGCGGTAGCGGTGTTCCTGAAAGGCCGTCCGGACCCGCTCGATACGGATCGCGCCGGCTGGCACCGCGGCCCGGGCGCTTTGAATGCCCGTCGTTGCCGCCAGCGTCGCCCCGGCCGCGACGGCAATCGCCCGTCTCCTCGACATGCCCTTCATGCTCTCCCCCCGCAATGACGTCGCCGGCTCTTTCGGAATGGTTCCCACCACGCCGCCTTGGCAAGAGGCTACCAGCCCGCAAGGGGACGGGGCCAACCGGACGCGGCCAGAAAGGTCGCCGGAGGAACAGCCGGCTAAGGCTTCGCGCCACCGAAGCCGGGGAGACGCGGGGCTCCACCCGTGCCGCCGAGTTGTTCGAGGTCGATGAAGCGGGCATCGTTGACCTCCACCTGGTTGAGGCCGCGCCAGTAGAGGATCTTGCCGGCCGAGGCGCTCGACGTCGGGGCACCAATCCGCTCCTGGCGGAAGAGCTGCGCGTCGCTGCGGCCATCCCCTTCGAAGATGAGGAGATCCTTCGCCTCGCTCCAGGAGAGCCGGGAGCTGCGTGCCGTGAACGCCTCCCCTTCGACCATCACGTTGCCGGCGGCACCGAGCTCGAGCGTGCCGCGGCGCAGGCCGGGGAGCGGGGCGGCCTGGCCGACCGAGAGGACGTCGCTGGTGATCGCCACGGCGCGGGGCGGGAGGCCGCCGGCAGCATGGGCGTCGAGGGTGTCGTTCCAGCCGCCGACCGGCCCCCAGATCGCCTCGACGCGTTGATGAAACTCCATCTGCCGCCGGTTGATGTTGCCGCGGATGCCGCGCTGGAAGTCGACGCCGAGATAGCTCAATTCATCGGGGCGCGGGGCCGGCGTCGGCGGGGCTGCTCCGGCCGCCCCTGGCAGGCCCCCGGCTCCCGGCAGGGCGATGCCTGGGCTGGCGCCAAACCGTGTGCTTGCCAGCCGCCCCGGCCCGCTGCCGGTCACCTCGCCGGTGGCCCGGTCGACGAGGAGATCGCGCAGAAAGAGCTTCTCGACCGACTTGCCACCATCGGCCGCGACCGACTCGCTCTCGATCCGCACGCCGTTGCCACAGGCGATCCGGGCGACGTCGGTGTTGCGGGCGGTGCGATCGGAGGTGGTGGCCGAGAAGTCGATCTGCTTGGTGAAGACGACGTCGAGCGATCCGGCTCGCAGCGCCGTGTCGCCGCTGGTCGTCACCACCCGATCGACGAACCGGGCGGTCAGGCCGTCGAAGTCCATCCGCCCCTGCCAGCCGATGTCGAGCCGTCCGGCGACGACGGCCGGCACGGGGAGCACGGGCTGCGCGGCCGGCTGGGACACCGGGGATGCCACGGCGAGCGACTCGAGCCCAGGGAGCCCGCCGGCAATTGGGAGGCCGAGCTTCCCCGCGCCGTCGACCGAGAGCCGGTTTCGCCCCCGATCAAACTCCACCAGTGGCCCCTGGAGATCGATTCCCCGCCCCGCGACCTGCGCTGGTCGCCCGGAAACAACCGCGCGGGCATCGAAGCGGTTGGCCCGCGAGATCTGCAACTGGTCGCCACGGAGCTCGATCGCCTCGGGCGCCGGCTGGCCGGGGACACGGGCGGCGGCCTCGGGCTCCTCGATCAGATGCACCTGCCCCTCGAGCGAGAGCTCGTCGAGCTGTGGCCCCTGGGGGGCGAAGGTCACCAATCCGCGTACAAGGCCACCGGTGACGATGAGCCGGCCGGTCGGTGACTCGGCCGCCGCTGGCTGGGCGGGCGCCAGTGCCGGAGCAACAGCGGGCGCTGGCGCCGCGGCGACGGCGGGCTGCGGGGCCGCCGCCTGGGCGACAGGCACCACCGGCACCGCCGCGACGGGGGGCGCCGCCTCATGCTTGAACCACATCTCGAGTTTGTCGGTCCGGGCGGTGAGCTGCTGGACGTCGATCTCGACCATCGAGCGCGCGAGCATCCGCGAGGGCTTCACCCCGGCCATGCCCGCCGGCAGGCGCGAGGGAGCGGCGGTTGGCGGAGCGCCTGGCGTTAGCGCCAGCCAGAGGTGAATCTCCCCCGCCTTGAGCCGCCCCTGCGTCTCCACCTGGACATCGGCCTCCCCGGCCAGCGACGCCACATGTTCCGCGCCGTCGGGCCGCAGACGGAGCCACTTCTGCCAGCGGGCGGAGAGCGGAGGCGTGTCGGCCGACCGCGCCCGTAGCCACCCTGGGCCGACGGCCATGAGCGTCCCTGGGTCGCCCGGCGGGCCGGGGGTGTAGTCGATCGATCGGGCCTCCATCTCCGTCTCCTGGAGAACGAGCGACACCGGCTCCTCGCCATCGAGGACGATCCGCCGCGTGGCGATCTCATAGCCCAGGCGCATCGCCCGCGCCTCCAGGCCGGCGGAGGTGCTCCGGGCCACGACCGGCGTCCCCTTGGCCTGGATCTCCACCGGCTTCAGTCCGGCTGTCATTGTTCCCGGCTTCTCGTCCCGCCCCAGAACGACGGCGAGGAGCTCGCAGGCAAGCTGATCATGGGCGCCGCCCGGGAGCGTGCGGACGACGTCGACATGATCCTCGAGCGAGATCACGTTTGCCGACACGTTCATGCACAGGCTCCCCCGGCAACTGACGAGCACGGGAACCGGTTCCTCGGTCCCATCGGGGGGAGGGGAAGCCCCCGCCGCGCCTCCGGGCGTCGAGCCAAAGGGTCCCGCTGCTCCGGCGACGGGAGGCCCCGGGATCAGCCCGCCGGCGAGCCCCTCGAGTTTCAATTTCACGTCGCGGTCGAGGCGGATCGTGTCGATCCCGCCGATGCTCGGCCCCTGTTCGCTCCCCTTGGCGCCGGGGAGGAGGCGGATCTCCATCGCCCGGCCACTTCCGGAGGAGCGCCCGTAGCGGAATTGCACCGCCTCGGCGGTGCTGATCTCCATCTCCTTGAGCTCGACATCGCGGGTGACGATCTCCACCTCGTCATCGGCCTCGGGGGCCGTTGCCGTGCCGCGGATCGTCACCTGCCCGCGGAGGCTGCCGCCGACGAGTCGCGACGGCCGTTCCTGCTTGCTCAAGTCGAACGGCTCGTCGAACTCGAGCACGGCCCCCTGCGGGGCGCGGAGGATGACCGTCCGCCCGGCCGGGGCCCCTGCCTCGCCGCTGGTGTCGGGAAGGAGGATGAGGGTGCAGGGGATGAGCTGGACCCGGGGATCGTCCGGATCCTGGCTCATGCGGCGATAGTCCTTGAAGAGGAGCCGCATCTGCCGGCTCTCGAGCATGTTCGGCCCGTCGAGCTCCCACGAGCCGGGGGCAAAGAGCTGCGACACCTGGGCGAGCCGACCATCGACCCGGGCCTTGGCCGCGGCAACCGCGGCGGGGGAGAGGTCCTGGCCCACCACCGCTCCCTTGACGCGCGGCTCCAGCAGCGGCACGACGGCGAGCCGGTAGAGGCCGGCCGTCGCGAGCACGAGGAGAAACACCCGCAGGGTGCGTCCGAGGCGATGTTCCATGCGTGAGCCACCTATCGCCTGTTTCAGGCGACCCCGCCGCCATACCCGGCCACTGCTGCCTCCCACCCGCCGCGCGCGCGGAGGAGCCGCTCGACGACCTCCCGGACAGCCCCACGGCCGCCGGCCCGCTCCGTGACGAACGTCGCGGCGGCCTTCAGCTCCGGGCAGGCATCGGCCACCGCCACCCCCACGCCACACCGTTTCACGACCGGCAGATCGGGGAGATCGTCGCCGACGAAGGCCGCCTCCTCCCACGACACCCCGCACGTTGTCACCACCTCGGCGGCGGCGGCGACCTTGTCTCCCACCCCCTGCCTGACGATGCCGATCCCGAGCTCGTCGGTCCGCAGGGTGAGGGCCCGGCTCGCCCGACCGGTGATGATCGCCACCATGTTCCCCGCCTGCTGCCAGAGGCGCAAGCCCAGCCCATCGCGGACATGGAAGGTCTTCAGCTCGTGCCCCTCGCTCGACCAGGTGACGCTCCCGTCGGTGAGCACGCCGTCGACGTCGAGCAGCAGCAATCGCACCCGTGCGAGGCGCGGCTCGATCTCGGCTCGGGATGACGGAAATGTCGACACGGGTCGGCCACAGAGGGAAGGTACAGGGTCAGGCAACACGCTGGAGGGGGAGATCGAGGAGCTCCGGTGGCACCATGCCGACGAGATCGACGACGTCGAGGAGGCCGACGGGGCGTCCGCCGGCATCGACGACGGGGAGTTCGCTCAACCGTCTCGTCTCGAGCACTTCGACCGCGGCACGGAGACGGGTGCCGGCGGCGACGGTCGTTGGCCGGGCCGTCATCACGTCGCCGATCGGCCCGTCGATGGCGGCGTCGTTGCGCCGCTCGAAGAGCCGGGCCAGGTCGCTGTCGGTGAAGATGCCCGCCAGCGTGCCGCCGTGGTCGAGGATCATCACCGCCCCGGTCCTCCGCGCCGGCAGCGCTCGGCTGAAGACGCTCCGCACGCTCTCCTCCGGGAGCGCCGTCCGGCACTGCGGCAGCGCCCGCATCAGATCCTCGACCTGCATCAGCTGCCGCCCCAGGCTCCCGCCCGGATGACGGGCATGGAAGTCCTCGGCCGTGAACGCCCGCAGGGCGCTGGTAACCAGCGCCAGGCTGTCGCCGAGGGCGAGGAGGACCGACGTGCTCGTGCTCGGCGCGAGCCCCAGCTCGCACGCCTCCCGCACCGGGCCTGACGTGACGACGACATCGGCGGCACGTCCGAGCGTGCTCTCGGCCCGACCGGTGATCGCGACGATGGGGATCCCACGGGCACGGACGTGGGGAAGGAGCCGGGTGATCTCTTCGGTCTCGCCCGACTGCGAGAGCGTCAGGAGGAGGTCGTCGCCCCGCAGCACCCCGAGATCGCCATGCATCGCCTCGGTCGGATGGAGGAAATGGCTCGGCGTGCCGGTCGAGGCGAGGGTGGCCGAGATCTTCCGGGCCACGAGCCCCGCCTTGCCGACGCCGGTGACGACGACATTCCCGCTGCAGGCCTCGAGCCGATGAACGGCACGGACAAACGCGCCGTCGAGCCGTTCGGCCGCCTCGACGATCGCCCTGGCCTCGGCGTGGAGGATCCCCCGCCCCCGATCGATCACCCCCTGCTCATCGCCGAGCGAAAGGTCGACGCTGCCGAAATCGGCCTGGGCATCCATACCAGAGCCCTTACCGGCTGCCGGCGATGGAAGAACAGGCGCTCCACCACCGACCTCGGGCCGGGGGGAGGGACCACGTTCGAACAGGCGGAGCGAATCTCGGAAGGACATGGCGAACGTCCTGCGCGCGGGCCCACGGCAACGCCGTCCGGACGGAGTCCGGGATCACTGGCGCCCGAGGGGGGCGGGAGGATAGGCCACGTGGGCAAGCCCCGCAACGCGGTTTTTGCCGGCTCCGTCGCCCTCGAGGACCCCTGAAAAAGCCGGTCGGCCGGCGGGGAGACCGCCGGCCGACCTGGAAAGGGACTCGCGGGTGAGGGGACGGCGCCAGCCGATCAGGCTTTGGCGTATGCCTTCGCCATCTCCTCGATGGAGACGACCGGTACCTTGCGGGCGTTGCCCGCCTGGCCAAACTGCACCATCCGCTCCGCGCACACCTTCTTCATCGCCTCACGGGCCGGCTTGAGGTAATCGCGCGGGTCGAACTTCTCCGGGTGCTGCCAGAGCACCTTGCGGATCGCGCCGGTGATCGCCATCCGGCAGTCGGTGTCGATGTTGATCTTCCGCACGCCATGCTTGATGCCGCGCTGGATCTCCTCGACCGGCACGCCCCACGTCTGCGGCATCTTGCCGCCGAACTCGTTGATGATGTCCTGGAGATCTTGCGGCACCGCCGACGACCCGTGCATGACGAGGTGGCAGTTGGGGAGCCGCTTGTGGATCTTCTCGATCTGGGCCATGGCGAGGACATCGCCGTCGGGCTTGCGGGTGAACTTGTAGGCCCCGTGGCTGGTGCCGATCGCCACCGCCAACGCGTCGACGCCGGTCGCCGCCACAAACCGCTCGGCCTCGTCGGGATCGGTCAGCAGTTGGTCGTGCGACAGCGCCCCCTCGGCTCCGTGGCCGTCCTCGGCCTCACCATGGCCACTCTCGAGCGACCCGAGACAGCCCAGCTCCCCCTCGACCGACACGCCGCGGGCATGGGCGAGCTTCACCACCTCGGCGGTGACCTTCGTGTTGTAGGCAAAGTCGGCCGGCGTCTTGCCGTCTTCCTTGAGCGAGCCGTCCATCATCACGCTCGTGAACCCGTTGTCGATCGCGCTGACGCACGTCGCCGGCGAGTTGCCGTGATCCTGGTGCATGGCCACCGGGATGGAGGGATAGAGCTCGGCCGCCGCGAGCATGAGATGGCGGAGGTAGTTGTCCTGGCTGTAGCTGCGGGCGCCGCGCGAGGCCTGGACGATGACCGGCGAATCGGTCTCCTTCGCCGCCTCCATGATCGCCTGGATCTGCTCCATGTTGTTGACGTTGAAGGCGGCCAGGCCGTAACCGTGCTCGGCGGCGTGGTCGAGGAGGATGCGCATCGGAACCAGCGGCATGGAGGAATCTCCGGGGGAGGGGAAGGCGGGCGGAAGAGGGCAAGACGAACGCAGAAAAAGCCGATCATACGCCAAACCGGCGCGTGGTAGAATCAGGCCGGTCGGCTCCCACTATCCGCCCTGCGAATCGTCCATGGACCTCCGCCCGACAACCCACCCCATCCGCGGCTTCCTCTGGGTGGCGGGGGGCTGGGCAAGCCTCGCCCTGGCCGTCACGGGGGCGATCCTCCCCGTTCTTCCTTGCACGCCGTTCGTGATCCTGGCGAGCTTCTGCTTCTACCGCGGCTCCCCGCGGATGCACGCCTGGCTCCATCGCTCGGCCTGGTTCGGCCCGACGCTCGACGACTGGCAGCACTACCGGGGGGTGCGCCGGAGCATGAAATACCGGGCGCTGTTCATGGTGACGGTGGTGGTCAGCTGCACCCTCGTCTACAGCAACCTCACCTGGTGGATGCAATATGTCGTCCTCGCCGGGGTGGCGGTGGGGCTGTATGTGATCCTCACCTCCCGCACCCTCCCCGACGACACCCCTCGCGCCCCTCGCTCAGCCTGACGGCGTGCTCGGGAGCCACGGCCCCCCCGCAGGCGGCGACGCGACCGTGGCTTCGAGGTCGACCGGGCCCCGTTCGCCGTAGGCAGGGTGCTCATCGGTGGTCTGGTCGGGCCGACGCTGTCGGCCATCGACGAACAGCTCGGCCACCTTGGCCCATGAGCTGCTCCTTCCAAGCCGTCACCTGGCTCCTGTGGATGCCGAACTGGCTCGCCAGCTGGGCTGTCGTCCGGTCGCCCCTGGCTGCCGCCAGGGCCACCTTGGCCTTGAAGGCCGCTCCGAAGACCCGTCGTTTTCCGCCCATCGTCATGCTCCAAAAAAGGTGCCTTTGACCCTCAGAGCTCCTCCTTATCCGCGCGCCCGAAAATCGGGGTCCACCTCACATCTGGCCCCGGTGACGCCCCCCGAGCCATCTCGATCGCCTCCCGCCGAACGCGGCGCCTGGCGTACTTCCGAACCGATGGACACTTTGAACCACAAACCGTAAAACCTCGCCAGGGTAGCGTATCCGTTTGGCGCGTCGTGGGCTGCTGTTGGTAAAACAGGTCACAACAAGTCACAGCAGGTCACAAGCCGTTTTTCATTTTTGTAAACTGAAATGACTCTTCTCGTGGAGCTCACTCGAATCGGTTGGCCGAGGCTGTTCTACCCAAGTCGATGGGGCTTTGTGGCGAGCGAAGCGATTGTTGGAGAGTTTCCAGACTCGACGGACTTGGAGCACTGATCGGTGGAGGCAGCGGGCATGGAATCGCAGCGATCCCAACAAAACGGAACTATGACCGACACCGCCCTTAAACTCGGTTTACCGCAGCCGCGAATTGTCGAAAGGGATTTCGCTCGGTCTGACCGGATCGGATGGTCTTGTCATTATGGAGCCATCGAAACTGCGGCTCGATATGCGGGTGTGGCCATCCGCCCGGAATCTTTTGATGCGAGTTGGGCCCATGGTTGCGTTCCGCCTTGGACGTCGCTGTCCGGAGCGATGATGTGCTGCTGCGCTCCCGAATGGACTCGTCTGCCAGTCCTCGCCTGGCGCGACGACCACGCCCGACGATTCTCCCTCGACGGGGCCCGCGACGTGCGTCTGGCTGGCGCACCGATCCTCTATGCCGATGACGGGCCTGTACAACGCATCCCCGGCAGCCTTCTCGTGATGCCGATGCACTCGCTTGCCGGGGAGCGTCTTGAGGATCGCTCGTTCCTTCAGCGCTATGCTGACGACATCGCCAGGCATGCGGGAAGCTTTTCTTATATTGTAGCCAGTATCCATTCCTGTTGTGTGTCGAACGGCATGTGGATCCCCGAGTTCAGATCGAATTCGATCCCCGTTACTCTCGGTGCGTCTTGGGCCGATGTCAACGCGCTGGTCCGGATGCGAAGGCTATTTTCCAGTTTCGAATCGATGACAACCAACGGTTGGGGCAGCCATGTGGCATACGCCTTGGCCTTCGGGTGCCGAGTGTCGATTCACGGGCCGGCGCCCGAAATAAAAAGAGATCAGCTACTCCAAGACGAATCGTGGCGGCGATCGCCCAAGGATCTCGACGAGCATCTCCAGGCAGCCGCGGAGCGACGGGACTTGGCCTACTTGGCCGACCATTGTCGCCCCCCCGATGCCGCCGTAGCCGACGTAGAGAAAGGTCGATTCCTGCTCGGGGCGGATCATCAACTGTCGCGAACCGAAATGAAAGCAATGCTTGCCGACGTGACGAGGCTTCGCTTCCCAAAAATGGTCTGGAACACGAAACAGCTTGGGAAACGGGTTCTTCGAAGGCTGATGCGATTGCGTTGAAAGAAACGCATCGAGAGCCTGCAGCAACACCGTCAGTTCCTTTCACGGCGTTCAGGCAGGAGATCGGCACGCATTCTCGCGACGCTCGTCCTGGACTCTCCCGAGGCTCTTCTCGTCGATGCAGATGGTCTTGGTGGGCTTGGACTCGCGTTGCTCGAGGCCGCTCGCCACCGCACGGTCTACGATCGTCTGCACGGCATTCCAGGAAAAGCCGAGCAGGGCAGCCGCCGCTTTGACGATACGGCAGGTCTGCAGACCTTCGACGGCAAAGGCCTCGAAGACCAGGGTGAATCGGGAGTGCATCCCGGCCGACGGCGGCACGATGGTTGTGACGCCGTGCTCCGCGCGCCGGCTTCGCCAGCAGGCGATCGACAAAAGGCCGCCGCAGGAATCGGCCGACGGTTTGCCACCACGCATCTCGACTGGGTTACGATTGCGAGAGCGTTGATCGTTGCATTGGAGGAATCCGGCTTTTGCCATCCAGGTTTCTTGACAGTGACGCCTTGCCGCGGACCGACGACCATGAGAATCGCCTTCATCTCCTACGAGTATCCCCCAGACAGCGCCTTCGGCGGGATTGCCACGTACGTTCATCACGCGGCCCGCATGATGAGGGCCAAGGGCTGGGACGTCGAAGTGTTCGCCAGCAGCGGCGCACGGTCGGAGTCGCTCGTCGAGGACGGGATTCTCGTTCACTTGATCTCCGAGACCGACCGCATGGCATTTGCGGCCCCCGCGGGTGAGGCCTTTGCCCGTCGCCATTGGACGGATCCGTTCGATGTTCTCGAAGGGCCGGAATACAACGCTGACGCCAGAGTCGCCAAGGCCCTCGTGCCAGCCATCCCGCTGGTCGTAAAGATGCAGTCCCCTTCACTCCTCTGTGCGGAGCTGAACGGATTGATTCCCGCAGCGACGCCGATCGGCCCGCTCGATTTTGGCGCTCGCTGCCTCAAACCGCCCTATCGCATCGCCCGATACCTTGTGCGGTGTGCCGTTGGGCGAGCCCGATTGGATCGTGATCGGCTTGCCGAAGCGGCGATGGGACGTTGGCCCTATCTCGACGGCATCGAAGCCAAGCATGCCCTTGATGCCAAGATCGTAGCGCCCCCTTGCAGCGATCTTTGCGATTACGCTGCGAAACGCTGGGCGATCCCGCGAGAACGGATTCGGCTCACTCCCACTCCCTACCAGGCAAGCGCCGAATTCCTCGGTCTTGAGCCGAGGAAAGATGGATTCACGGTTGGTTTTGTCGGCAGGGTCGAGCGCAGAAAAGGCGTCGAGACCCTCTTCGAGTCGATCCCGAGCATCTGCCGGCAGGTTCCCCAGGCCCGATTTCTCTTTGCCGGTTCTGTCCTCCCGCACCTGGAATCGGGCCTGCCGTACGACCAGTGGGCGCTTGGCGTCCTGGGTGAATACGCTTCACGGGTGACGTTCGCCGGCAAGATGGCTCTCGCAGACATGCACGAGGTCTACGACCAAATGGATGTCTGCGTTTTCCCGAGCCTGTGGGAAAACTTCCCCAACGTCTGCCTCGAGGCCATGGCTGCCGGCCGGGCGATCGTGGCGTCGAACGCCGGAGGGATGCACGACATGCTCACGCCCGGAAAGTGTGGCGTGCTCGTGCCTCCAGCCAAACCCGATAAACTCGCATCCGCCGTTGTCGCGCTCCTCCGGCAACCTGACGAGCGGGTTCGCATGGGGCTGGATGCGAGACGACGCGTCCTCGAAGCTTATAGCTACGACACGATCGGCACGATGATGGACAAGGTCTACCGGGAAGCGATCGACCGGAATCGGGGAGAGGGGATTGGCCGCTATTCCGGCTTCGCCAAAGCCCGGTGATACTTTCTCGGCTGACGCATGCACTGGGATAATTCGTCGTAATAGGCCAGTGACCAGGCTTCCCTGAACTCACTTTCGGAGACCCGCGGGCCGATTCTGAAGAGCCTTTCAAGGCGACGCTTGACGATCGTCTTGAGCTTGCGCAGCATCAGCAGTCGTTTTGGCGGCAGGTGAAGCCAATGCCATTCAACGTAGGCATCAGAGCGACCGATGCGCCGGGCCATGTGGAGGATCGCCGCGGCATCGAGTCGCGAAACGTCGAACTCGTGAGCCACCTTCGCGTCGGGGACCCCCACCAATCGATAGCCGGCATCGATCAATTGCCAGGCGAACAGTGTCTCCTCGTGGAACCCCATCGATTCCGGCCCCGCGCCAAGGCACACGTCGAATTGCGGCACCTTCTCCAGCACCTTGGCGGCAAAAGCCATGTTGGCACCCACCAGCCGCCCAGGTGCATCCCAGCGAATGTCATCCGTCGCTGCGACAAATCCGCTGTTGTTTTCCAGCGGTGTTCCCTTCAATCGCTCCCGATGGGCTACCGGAATCAGAACTGCACCGGCCGCGGCGTCGGCTTCACCACGGAGAATCGGAGCGGTCAGTCGCTCCAACCAGGCAGGGTCCGGCACGACGTCGTCATCGGTCCAGACGAGTACCCGCCCACGGGCGACGCCCAGAGCCTTGTTCCGGGCCCATGACAATCCCGGATGGGTTTCGGTCGCAGTTCTGATGTCCATCGCCGCGCACGACGCGACTTGGAGATAGGCAGCGGTTCCGTCGGTCGATCCGTTATCGATGACGACAAGCTCTGCCGTCATCCCATCCGGAATATGCAATCGCCCCAAGGCCTCGATGGTGCGTCTCAAACTCTCCAGTCGATCTCGGGTGCAGACGATCAACGAGACATCTCGGGTGCAAGTTTCATCGGCCATCCATACAACTCCCGTCGGAGATCGGAGGAAAAGTTTTCGGCAACACCTCGACTCGGTGAAACACCTCCGCGGTGATCTCAGGCGAGCTTGGGGATTCCCGTCCACCGCACGACGAGCTTCGGCTCTTCTCGGACAGGATCTCTGATCACCATCCGGAGGCTCTCAGGGCATGCAAGGGTGGTCGTGGTGGGCGTACACGCCAGCGAACGATAAAGCTCATCGGCGGGGCGTAGCGGAGTCCGGTGCAGCACCTTGTTTGCCAGATCCTTGGATATGGCTCGTGAGTCTCTTGCTTTCAACGACAAATGAGAGTCCGCCCCAGCCAAACTGCATGTAGGGAACGAGATTCCATTCACTGGTCTGCGAGAACAACTCCAACATGGCCATTCTCTCACCGGAGATCTTGGTTGCTGACCAACAAAAGTAGTCATCAAAGGCGATAATCATGCCGTGCTTGAGGCGCGGCAGGAGATACTCAAGAACATCCTTGGTGCTCGAATAGAGATCGCAATCAACATAGGCGAGAGCGATGTTCGTTGGTTCTTCGGTCTCGGACATTGCTGCCAAGGTTTTATCGTAAAACCCAGGCACCACATCATAGGCCTTCCTTGGAACCCCTCGTGAAGAACACATTTTATGAAACTGATCAAGCGCTGTGGACATTGCATTTTCTGCCCACATCGGATGGAAGTCCTTCGGGTCCTTGGAAGCAGGCAATCCTTGAAACGAATCAAATGCCCACAGCTTGGCTTTGTGCCCGTGCTTGACGGCATTATGGTAGGCAAGTGCAAAAGTCATACACCCATGGCACCCGAACTCGAGATAATCACCATCGATACCGTTGAACGAGAGCGCTTTGAAAGCATTATAGAAAAATTCTTCCCGACAGAGACGCTCCTGCAGACCGACGGAGAAAACATACCTATACAAGACATAATCAATGAGCTTGCGTCGGATTGACCCCAGCCCAGACCTCAGTGCTTTGCGGATCCCAAGCATTCAATTCCTCGTTTTTCATGATACAGCTAACGACCCCGAATCACCTGCCGGCTACACCGCGCAAAGCCCGCTGTAGCCGGTGAGGTGCATGCGGATGTTATGCGGCATTTCCTTGGAGAAGTTTCCAAGTCTGATCGCTTGACGACAGCCGGCGGTTCCTATGGGCACAGAGCAAGTGTTCACCCCTAGATTTCCGTGATGATCTCACTATCGCTAAACCAACCCTCTTGAAGTACGAACCCTTTCACTCGGTCCGGCGCATCTGTGTAGGCGACGAGAGCGAGGCTGTGTGTCGCCCTGCTACACGTCACGTAGAACAGTCGCCGCGTTGCTTCAACGGTCTTTCCTGCATAGGACTTGCCGCCGAAGAGGTCTTCATACTTGAAGAGAAAGCCCCTTGCCTCGCCGTCATCCATGATCACCATCACCCGGTCGAACTCAAGACCCTTCACACCCTGATGCGTGTCAAAATGAGCTTTGCCAGTGACGTAAATCGCAAACGGTTCAACTTGTGAAAACTTAGCATTCAGGAAGTTATCGATTGCCTCAGCACTCTCGTTCCGAGGATCCTCCGGGTCTTCAAAGGCAGGGTCTCTTTTGTCCGAGGTCTCCTCATGGAATGCGTTGGCCTGCAGGCTTTGGGGGATTGCAAGAAGCTCACTTCGCGCGACACAGCGCAGCACATCTAAAAGTGAAGGGTCGCCCCCATCCTTCCAAAGCGTCATCAACAGATCGATCGCCGTAGTTGCTTTCTGGAGCTGCGCTTTCTTGTCCTCCGCCGCCTGAAGAGCCGCTGGCGTCAACAATGGCGAACGTGCCTTCGTGATACGAGCAATCGCAAAACGGTCCTCGCGTTGAGCGGCCTTGACGAGCGGTAGAACGTCGTCAGTGAAGAATCGCGTGGCAGGAAGCGATCCATCAAGTAAGCTTGTGCGCCAACGCTCAACTTCATAGAGCGGCACAAACATCTCACGGAAGCCCATACGCGAAGCCGCCATGCGGTGCTCAAGTGTCAGGGTCTTGATGGACCTAGGCTTAGCCCATTCCTCGTCGCCAGTGATCGCCGCCATTCGACGACCAGCGTCCTGCTCCACAGCGGTTTTGTCGACCAGGCCGCCCGACAGAATAAACAAACGCACAAAGCCGTCCTTTGCGCCTGATCTCGGCTCTTGCTGCTTGTTGTCCGTCGTGCTTCTGACCTTGTTAAGTAGGGAAACTACACGCTTAGGACATCGATGGTTGAGCGTCTTGCTAGGTTTAGCCCAGTCTTCTGGGAGGTTCTCGCCAAGACCTTCTTTGCCCTCGCTGTAGATTCGCTGCATCATGTCGCCGAACAGTCCAAGGGCGAACTTGCCCTTCTGCGCTGCCTGCACTGCGAAGAGGGCATCGACAAGATACTTGTTTGTATCCTGACTCTCGTCGATGAGGAGAATCGGATACCGACCAGCCAGGATTGCCTGCATCGCGGGCTTCTCCGTTAGGAAGTGCGCGGTGAGCTTCAGAACCTCAGCATGGCTAAGAGAGTCCTGGCTACGGTTGTCACCAGTGGGGCTATACACAAATCGCCGAATGCTGTTCAAGCCCTGAAGCCGATTGGTCTTCGATCTGATTTTGCTGTTGCGCGTTGTGGAGGCTCTCATGCCCTTGCGACCCTTATCCTCCTTGTCCTTCAACTGCCTAATCTCGTCAGCCAGCGCAACGCGCAACCACTCCCTAATGTCGTGGTTTAGCCCTTCGATTAGCGACCACGCGAAGCTGTGAATCGTTCGCACATCAAGAAATGGATCGTAGAGCAAGCGGCTCTGAATCTCATCGCTCGCGGCGTTCGTGAACGTGATAACGCCGACCCTCTGTCCCTTTAGCTTAAAAGACTCGCTGAGCGTATTCTGAATGTGCGACAGAGCTTTGACCAGCGATCGTGTCTTGCCGGAGCCCGCACCAGCAAACAGAAAGAAGCTACGGAGTGATGCAAGGTTCAGACATGCGGCGATTTCGGCGTCGACGTGGCCGTCAATGTCATCGTGTGCTTTGCCCTGTTGGTCAACTGTCATTCCCGCTCCCCGCCGAGTCGCCGATCGTGTCAGCTTCCTTGAGCTTCAACTGTTGCGTCAGCCAAAGAAGGCCCTCATGAATGTACGTCGGCACCTTAATCTTTTCTGCTTCGTCGCTGCACAGAAGATTAAGGGCAAACTCTGCCTTTCCGCTGCCCTTTAACGCCTTTGATAATTCATCAGCTAGCACCGTCAAATCAGCGGCGTCATTCAGGGCCTTGCGAAACTTTGCAATAAGGCCGCCGCCATCCATCTTCGCAAAGAGATCAATGTTTTCATACACCAAGGCGTCTTCAAATGTATTTGCTAGAGCTTCTGCCGGCTCTTTCGCCCTGAACGCTACTTTGATCGGCTGTTGATAGGCAACGCGGATTGCGTATCCGCTCGAATCGCTTGAGACAAGCTCATCGCCCTTCTTATCGAGCAACGCGTCGATCGACTTCTGCCTGGGGATCCATGTTTTTAGCGTTTCGTTGCGCGCAAGGAGTCCCGCGTTGCGCTTTGGGCTTGCTGAACTTCCAACTGCGTTTTGGGCATCGATGTCCGTGATGATGAGCGTATTCAGTCCAAGGTGAACCAGCAATGATCTAAGTCGATGAGCGTGGCTACCGCTGATCTCCAACCATGTAACGTAGCAACGCCTTAAATATTCATAGTCTTTTCGCTCACGCACCAAGTGAGGAACAAGTATGCGTTCGGCCGTACCTTCCACGATCACTGCACCATCTGCGAAGAAAAGATCGCAGTGAGTTGCCTTAAGATAGCGTCTCACGAAGCGTTCGGTCTCGTCGCTGTTGCCGAACACTTCCGACATGTTGATCACCGTTGAGACGGGAACTGACCCTGCAACTGCCGGCGCGGGGAGCCTTCGGAAATAGCGGAGTGCCGCGTAATCGGCCTCATGCGCTAGATGACTGGAGTGCGTGCTGACGACAAGCTGAGTTCTAAGGGCTTTCGATTCCTTCAACTTGTCGTGCTTGCGCAGCACTGCGTAAGCCTGATTGATAAAGACCTGCTGCACCTGGGCATGCAGGTGCGCCTCCGGCTCCTCAATTAGGACAAGATGAAGCGGCGGGATTAGCGCATTTTCAGCGTTCGTGGTCTTAGTCGCCTTGCCGACTTTCATCCACTTGTCACGGAAGCTCATGAGGGAGAAGACAATCGAAACTAGGTTCTGATAGCCGAGCCCGTTTGAATCCTCGGGCAGACGATGTGCGCTCTGCTGGCCGGCAAGGTGTGTTTTTACCTCGTATTGAACCGCCGATGCATGGTTCAATCCATCGATCGGTTTGATGCTAGTCGTGATGGTCAGCTTAGGATCAGTAACACCTGGATATCCAATCTCCTCAAGTTCCCTTAACGCATCCGAGAAGCCGTTGGATAGGCGCTTATCGAACTCGGCCTGAGCCTCATGAAGGGCTTGAAGAGCCTCAAGATCCTTTGCCTCCGGCGTATCAAGGAGATCGAGGTGCTGGGTGTAGTAGGAACGAAGCTGGCCTGCCAGTCTGGAGCCACCGCGTTGGTCTCGCTCCCCAGCCGGATCATCCCCACGCGGAGTGACACGAGTCGAGAAGCCGAAGCCGCGCTGAGCACTGATCTCATCGATGCGGATAAGATCTTTGAAAGGGTCTCCGTCGATTGGTTCGCTCTCCGATGGCAAGGACTGTGGCTTGGCGACACCATTCTTCGGCGTAACAAGCGCGGCCGGATCTAGCAGATAGGCCTTCACTTCAAAGACCGCCCGCAGGCGTCGCGAGAGAAAGTCCATCATCGAGCTTGGCCAGAGAGAGAACGTATCACTGGCTGCTATGGATTCGGTCTCGTCGCGCTCGACAGCACCGGCCGCGCTCATGACTGACGCGACCGCACGCTTTGCGGTCAGGTAGTCCTGCCTCAAAGCCTGGGCATCCTTGGGCTCGTACCGCAGGCGTACGCCGATGCTCGACCCATCCCAGTCGAGTGTTGGCAGAAGCTTTTGAACATAGTGCAACTGTTCAGTCGGTACATTCAGCCAGACATCGACGAAGGGCAAGACTTCACCCCAGTCGAATGGCTTCGGCTCTTCGCCCGGCGTCTGCGCTTCCCACGCACTGGCGACACTGTCGAGTTTTCGCCAGTGTGTGAGCGTGAAGTCGTTGACCGAGAAGTCTGACCGATCGATGAGAAAGCGGCGGAGGGCCACCATTGCGGATGTCTTGCCGCTGTTATTAGCGCCAACGAAGATTGTCGTCTGCTCGGAAAAGTCGATGCGAACGGCCTGGAGCTTTCTGAAGTTCCCAACCTCGACGTGTTGGACGTGCATTGTTGAGGTTCCCTCTGCCGACACACAGCTGGATCGTCTGAAGTAGCATAGTCCGCCGACCATCCCCTGCTTACTGCCGCGTCGAGCCTTTTTGCTCGAAGGCACAAGTAGCCAATGAAGTGTTTTCGCCAACTCGGCCGCCCGCCTTGGCTCACTTGGGGAGATGGCCACACCTGACAGATAGCAGCAATCCAAGAACGAAAGCCAAATGGCGACCAATGCCGCATAACGTCGGCCGTGACCGGGCGGCCGGGATCAGCTCTGGCTTCAAAATCGCGCAATGTCGGCCGGTCCGGTTCACAGCATTGTTACGTGCCACGATTTCGGTCGTTGGCAAGGAATTCTTCTAACCGTTCAATTGTATTGAAGACGTTTGATGGAAATAGGCCAAGTGATTTTGCGGCGATGTATTCCGTCATGCGAATGAACATCATGGCGTCATGGCGTACTGCATCTTGCTCCGGGAATAGACCGAAGTGGATCAGTCGGTTCCGAATCTCTACCAGAGAGTCGAGTCGTGACTTCTCAGTATCAGCAAGATCTTCGCGCACGCCGAAATGCACAAGAAGGTAGGCAATCTTTTCCTTAGCACTAAGTTGACGGTTTCCTCGATTAGACAACCACCTGCCAGTTAGGCACGCAAATAAATGCTCCCAAATAGTCCAGCATTGTCCAAATGCTGCCTCCAGGAGTCGCTGCTGAATTGCTTGACTTAGTAGCACGAGAAAATAGCCACCGCCATAGTCACGTTTCCAATCATCTTCCGACATTCGATCATAAATTCTAGGCAGATGAACGGAGAGACTTGTGTCAACTGTGTCATGCGGACCATCGCCTCGATCGCATTCGTACGGGATCGAGCACGACAGTACGCCGCCCCAAGGAAAGTTTCGTGGGTCGGCAATTATTGCGAATGGTTCGTCAGAATCAGCATTATTGCTAAGTGCAAACACGTCGCGATGTGTGAACAATCGCAGCAGAAGCATGACGTCGTCGAGGGCGGTTGGGTTTGCGTGTTGCCAGGCAATTATGGCTGCCGGTTCATTGTCCGGGACCGTCACATTTGCGGTGTGGGCGTGCTCGCCTGTTTGAACCTTGGTCGAGAACTCTGACCCTTGGGAAGTAACAAGGTATTGGAGTCTTGCTTGCGCATCGGCGTAGACAGGTACGCGTTGAAACGAGTAGCCCGCGATATCGAGGCGCGTTGAATTCGGACGGAACTCGAGGTTGTAGACAGGGCGTTCCATTCGCTGCTCTTGCACGTAACTTGTATTTCTACGGTCCGTGTATTCTGCCGGCCGCGCCTGTTAGCATGCCTGTGGATCGCGTCTCGTCATGATGCAAGGCAGTGGGATGATTAGATTTCCGTCGGGCTCCGCCGGCGCTGCGTGGGGTGTTCACAGGCCTACTCCTCAGTCTATCAGTGTGCGCCCCGTCACAGCCATTCGCTTGTCGGGGCCAGGAAGGGCTGGATGAGTTCTCGCAACATTCCTTCTGGTAATCCGGATGGGGACTGCCCAAGGCGAGCGCCGTGAGCTGGGGTCAGGCCCCATCCGGGCTGCGAGTTGAAGAGGTGGGCCATCGAAGGCTCCGGGCTCTCGGAGCACGGGCGATCCATCGCTACGCAGCGCTGAGGGCGTGCTCGTGATGCCAGCGCTGAATGGATACCGTATCAGTGTTCGACCGACGGATCGGGCTCGGGCAGCCACTGGGTGAGGATCGTGCCCAGCAGCGCGTAGATCCCTGCCACCGTCGCCCCCACCACCGCGATCTTGACCGGATCGGGAGGGGTGGCGGCGGAGAAGGTGAGCGTGAGAAAGGCCGCGAGTGTGCCGAGGATCCGGCCGCCGATGTTGGCCGCGAAGCTCTCGCCTGTGCCGCGCAAATGCGTCGGGAAGACGAGCGGGATGTAGTTGCCCCAGAAGCTGAACTGGGCCACCGTGAGGAGGCCGGCAAGGAACACGCCCGCCTTGATCGCGGAGATCGAGCCCGCGTCGCCGAGCTTCGTCGAGATCCACCAGAACAGGAGCGGCACGAAGAGGAGCGCCGGAATCTGGAAGATCCGCAGGAGCGTGCGGCGGCTGGCGATCCGCAGGGCGAGGAAGGCGAGGATCACGCGGCCGACGAGCCCCCCCACCTCCTGGAAGATCGTGACTTTGGCAACCGCCTCGTCGGTGGCATTGGCGCCGATCGCCTTGAGGCGCGGCGGCGGGATCGGCTTGCCGGCTTTTTCAGCGGCGGCGGTGGCGGTGTCCTGGGCCTCCTTCGCTTCGGCGATGATCGCGGCGTGTCCCTTGGGGCCGCCGAGGATCTGCGGGAGCTGCTGGATGGCGCCGAAGGCGATGCCGTAGCTGGCGGCAAAGACGAGCGTCGTCATCACGGTCGCCCGGACGAGCTGGGGGCTGAAGAGCTCCCGGATGCTCGGCCGGCGGAGCGTGCCGGCGGCCTTCTTCTGCGCCCACACCGGGCTCTCGGGGAGGAACGGCCGGATCAGAATCAGCGGCAGGGCCGGGATGACGCCAGAGATGAGCGTGTAGCGCCAGGCCTCGTGGCCGCCATGGATCGCGGGGAGCACGCCGGCGTACTGGGCGGCGAGGACGTTGGCCACGCCGACCAGCAAGCCGCCGAACGACGAGAACGCCTGCGTCCACCCGAGGGCCTTCTCGCGCTGGACATGATCGGGGAACAACTCCGCCAGCCACGCCACCGCGGCAACGAACTCGACGCACACCCCGATGAACACGAGGCAGCGGCAGACCAGCAGCATCGGCAGGCTCGTGGCAAACCCCGCCGCGAGCGCCGAGAAGGCATAAAGGAGGATGCTGAAGGTGAGAACGAACCGACGGCCGAGGAGGTCGGTGAGGTAGCCCCCCAGAAGGCCGAAGATGCCGCCGGCGATTGCCGGGACGAAGAACAGCGTCCGCGCCCAGTTGGCGTAGGCGGGCGAACCGGGAACGAGGTTCGGCACCCCTTCAGGGCTCATCCCGCCGAGCGCGGCGAGCGCTGGCTTGATGATCAGCGGGAGCATGAGGAGCTCGTAGATATCGAAGGCGAAGCCGATCGCCGCGATCGCACAGACGAGCCAGCCGGTCATCGTCAGCTTGCCTGAAGCGGACATGCCCCCGCCGTGGGACGCGGCAGACGACTTTTGGTCGGGAAGGGCCATGCTCGAAGATCTCCTGGAATCACAGCGGTCAATACTCGTTTCGACGACTATCGTAATGAGCGGGCTGGCCATTACAAAGCCGGCCGGCCTCAAATGCCGCACGCCCGCGAAAATCGCGGGCGTGCGGGGTTGGATTCAGCGTCGGCGTGGCTCACGCCGGGGAAAGTCACGGGCCGACCGACGGAGGGCAGCGGGCGAGGAAGTCGCGCGGGCCGCGGGTCGTGTAGTAAGGGTAGGCCACGGCCCCGGTTGGCGGACCGGCAGGACCGGCGGCACCGTAATCCGATTCGGCGAGCGCCGCCTGCTCCGCTTCGGAGAGATGGTGGCGGGCGAGGCCACCGTAGCGGCCGAGGTGACGACAGTGGCCACACTTGCCGCACTGGCCCCCCTGGCAACGGGTCTGGCAGACGCCGCCGGGGCAGACCCCTTCCTGGCATTTCGTGCCGTGGCAGATCCCGTTGCGGCAGTTGCCGGCCGGGCCACAGTTGCCGTCCTGGCACTGGCCGCCGCGGCAGTTGCCGTCGCGGCAGGCGCCCTGGTCATACATCCCTTCGGGATAGCCCTCGGAGACGGCCCCTTCCTCGTAGCCACCCTCATAGGCGGTCTCGCCCTCGTGGACGTGGCCGTTGATGTGGTCAGCCTTGTGGACGTACGGACCGTCGAAGTTTGCCAAGAACAGCCGGTCGACGATCGAGCAGCCGCTCGTGGTGCCGAGCAATGCCACCAGCAGAGCCAGGCCGAATGCGTGTTTCATATGGATGGTCCCCGCGGGGCGGCGGGTCCGGGTTCGCGGCAACGCGCCACGCCCCCCCTGCTCCACCGCTGTCCACGGGAGGTATCGGATGTGCCGGCGGTGGCAATTGAGAAAACCCTGCCGATGGGAGGGGTGGCAGGGGGGGCAAGCTGCGGGGACTTCAGCCGCCAGGGGCTTCCCCTGACGGCGCGCCGAGGGCCACGCAGAGGAGATTGCGCGGCCCGCGGACGTAGATCGCGGTGTCGGCCACGGCCGGGTGGGCGTAGAGGGAGACGTCGCGTTCGAACAGCCGCTGCCGGGCGAGCGGCTCGAAGCGGTCGGCGTGGGCATCGAAGAGGATCAGCTCACCGACGGCCGTCAGGGCGAGGACCCGGTCGGCCGAGGCGACCAGCGACACATGCCCCTTCAGAGCCCGGTCAGCCTGGGTCCAGACAGGGGCGAGGTCGCCTGCATCGAGGCAGTAGGCCTTCCCCCGGTTGACGGCAAACAGCCTTCCCGCCGTCACCACCGGCGTGTGCATGTCGGGGACGAGTGCCGCAAACGACGCCACCACGGCCGGCGCGCCGGCCGGAGAGAAGCCGATCAGCCTGGCGCCGTTGTTCTCACTCACCACCGCCACGCGATCGCCGAGGAGGATCGGCGTGGGCACATTGAAATCCCCTGCCACGCGCGGCACGAGCCGCCACAGCCGCTCTCCCGTCGCCGCATCCCAGCCGCCGCACGACTCCTTGTCGAAGCCAACCAGCTGCCGCCGCCCCGCCAACTCGCCGACAACCAACGACGCAAACGCCGGCGGGGCGCCGGCTGATCGCCACAGCTCCTTGCCGGTAGCAGGATCGAGGGCCACCAGCGACGCCTCGCGCGCCCCCGGATTCACAATCAGCCGGCCGTCGACGATCAACGGCGACGAACAGGCCCCCCACACAATCTCCGCGTCGGCCTGGAAATCGTTGCGAAGGTGGCGCTGCCATTCGATCCGGCCATCAGCAAGGCGGACACAATGGAGATGGCCGAAGGCGCCGAGGAGGTAGGCGCGGCCGTCGTGGAGAAGGGGCGTGGCCCGAGGTGAGTTGCCGTAATCGAGCTTGCCCGCCGCCGGATAGCGCACCGTCCACATGCGCTCGCCGCTGGCCCGATCGAGCCCATGGAAGACATCCTCCTGATCGGCTGAGTCGCGGTCGCCCACGACGACCCGATCCCCCGCCACGGCAACGCCGCCAAGCCCCTCGTTGAAGAGGACCTGCTTCCAGCGGACGATTTTCTTGGTGGGAAGCGTCGCCGGAAGCCAGGGGACGATGGCCGCACGCCCGGCCCCACGCCACTCGGCCCAGTCGGGATTTGCAGATTGGGCCGCCGCGATGCTGCCCGCAGCCATAGGGGCTGTGATCGCCGCGCCATCGCCTTCGGCCGGCGCCGCCGCCGGGGCCTCGACAGCGAGAAAGCCCCGCTTCGTCTCGATGGCGAGCCGGAGGACCGGATCATGACGGACGGCGAGGAGGGCTTCGACGATCGCGCCCCGGATTGTTTCGTCGAGCGTGCCATCGACGAAGGCGGTGATGAACGGGACTTCGGCCGTCTCCCCCACCACCTTGAGATCCCCCTTCTTGATCGTGCCGCAGCCTTCCAGGAGCGGTTGGGCGTAGCTCGAGATCACGCAGGCCGGCTCGTCACACTCGCTGGTGGGTGTGGCAGCGGCGGTCGCGCTGGCGCCATCCATGGTCTCCGGCGCGTTCGGGGATGGCGTGGTGACGGGCGTGGTGACCGGGCCCTGCGCCGGCGTGGATACCGGGCCGGTCGGCGGTCGCGGGCGGGTGGCGGGGGCCCCGGGCCTGGGAGTGGCGGGCCGGCGCGCGACGTTCTCGGGGGGCAGCTCGATGTCCACCGTGGG
>Ga0209598_10000074_pt1 | contig 71976 bp, 67 predicted proteins | sample M_140807_EF_Meta_FD_187317 | JGI IMG/M metagenome (GOLD analysis project Ga0209598, IMG submission 187317) | Freshwater microbial communities from Lake Montjoie, Canada to study carbon cycling - M_140807_EF_MetaG (SPAdes) (version 2) | ecosystem: Environmental > Aquatic > Freshwater > Lake... | reverse complement strand
ACTCAGACAATTCTAGATGCTAAAGCCTTTATGATTGGTCAACCAATTACTCAAGTGCAATCGGTATTAAGAGCGGTACAAGTTAATTTTTCAGATCGGGACGAGGGAGGACGGGGCTTACAGACTTTTGATTTACGAACGACGATCCACGCCGTTACTGCAATTGAATGTGCCATGCTCGATTTACTTGGTAAATATCTTGGTCAACCTGTTTGTGAATTATTAGGCAATGGTAAACAGCGGGATGTTGTAGACGTCTTGGGGTATTTATTTTTTATTGGAGATTCTTCTCTGACTGATTTGCCCTATCAAAAGCCTAGTGGTGAGTGGGATTGGTATCATTTACGACATCAGAAGGCGATGAGTGCAAAGTCGATTGTTGATTTAGCTAAAGCCGCACAGGAATTATATGGTTTTCGTGACTTTAAATTAAAGGGTGGTGTTTTTTGTGGTGATGAGGAGTTAGAGGCCATTTATGCTTTACAGGAAAGTTTTCCGCAAGCCCGAATTACAATTGATCCAAACGGTGCTTGGTATTTAAAAGATGCTATTCGATTATTACGAGATCAGCTTGGTCGACTAGCCTATGCAGAAGACCCCTGTGGTGCAGAAGATGGTTTGAGTGGTCGTGAGATCATGGCTGAGTTTCGTCAAGAGACGGGTTTACCAACAGCTACGAATATGATTGCTACGGACTGGCGACAATTGCGTCATGCCCTAGCTCTGGGTGCAGTTGATATTCCTTTAGCAGACCCACATTTTTGGACCATGTCTGGTTCGGTTCGGGTAGCGCAGACTTGTCAAGACTGGGGACTTACTTGGGGGTCGCACTCTAATAACCATTTTGATATTTCTTTAGCAATGTTTACTCATGTAGCTGCTAGTGCGCCTGGTAAGGTAACGGCGATTGACACGCACTGGATTTGGCAAGATGGGCAAGCTTTAACAAAAGAACCTTTGCAGATTATTGGTGGACAGGTCAAAGTATCACAAGTACCTGGGTTGGGAGTTGAACTGGACTATGGGGCTATTGAGCGGGCTCATCAGTTGTATCAAGAGCACGGATTAGGAGCACGCAATGATGCTCAGAGTATGCAATTCCTTATTCCTAACTGGCAATTTGATCCTAAAATGCCTTGCTTAGTTCGTTAATCTACATGAGAGAAAATTCAAATGAGACCGAGTAGTTTAAGAGCCTTATGGGCCAAAGATCAGGCTGCTATTAATGGATGGTTAGCTATTCCAAATAGTTTTTCAGCAGAAACAATGGCCCATCAGGGCTGGGACACTTTGACGATTGATTTACAACATGGAGTGATTGATTATGGTCAGATGGTTGCCATGTTGCAAGCCATTTCAACTACGCAGACTATGCCAGTAGTTCGTGTACCTTGGCTTGAGCCAGGAATCCTGATGAAGACTTTAGACGCGGGTGCCTATGCTGTTATTTGTCCAATGGTGAATACAAAAGAAGACGCCCAAAAATTTGTAGCCTGGACCAACTACGCTCCCAAGGGGGTGAGAAGTTATGGCCCAGTAAGAGCATTTTTATACGCTGGTCAAGATTATCCAGAACACGCTAATGAGACAATTGTGCGCTTTGCGATGATTGAGTCAGCTCAGGCTTTAGATCACTTAGATGATATTTTATCGGTAGAGGGCTTAGATGCCATTTACATTGGCCCATCTGATCTTTCACTAGCCTTGGGTTGTAAGCCAACTTTTGATGCAGTTGATCCACCGGTTGCGCAAGCGATAGATCATATTTTAGATCGTGCAAAAGCACATGGTGTAGTTGCTGGTATTCATAATGGCAGTCCAGAGTACGCTCATTTACGGATTCTAAAGGGCTTTCGATTTGTAACGGTATCTTCGGATGCCCGCTTAATAGCAGCCGGTTCTCAGCAGATTTTAGAAAAAATGGGTCATCTTGCAAAAGATCAAAAATCTTATTAACGTTTTTTGGATTTACCCTTTTTCTTGGAAGTCTTTAAAAAGTTTAAGACAGTTTCATTAAATAGTTCTGGCACCTCAATATGGGGAATATGTCCTACATTGGCTAGAGGGACTAGTTTGGCATGAGGGATTATTTTTGCCGCATTCTCGCCTAGTTTAGGGAAGTTTCCAAGTAACTTGACTGCTTCAGGAGGAGCAAAGCGTCGACCAAAAACAGTTCGGTCTTGTTGTCCAATGATCAAAAGGGTAGGTATTTTTAGGCGAGGCAGATCCGCCACAATCGGTTTTTCGGCAATCATTTGATATGTTAGAACTGATGTTTGTGAAAAAGTTGGGTAGTCTGGTCCTTTTTGCATACGGACATATATTTCTACAAAACGTTCGAACTCAGGCTGCCATTTTGGAAAGTAACTTTGTAAAAATTTTCGATAGGATTCTTCTGTCTGAGCCATTTCAAGTTTAAGAAGGGTAGCATTTTGTTGCGGGGGGATGTCTTTACTGTAGTCTTCAAGACCTAAAGGGTTTTCTAAAACAAGTTTTTCAACAGTTTTTGGGTAGAGTGCAGCAAAGCGAACACCGAGCATTCCCCCCATTGAGTTAGCTATTACGTGTGTTTTGCTAATTTTTAATGAACGAAGCAGTTGTTTTGTATTCGCAGCGAGATCATCGAAGTGATAATCAATACTTGGTTTTGCAGACTTACCAAAGCCGATTTGGTCAGGAGCGATTACTCGATAACCAGCTTGAGAAAGACCTGAGATCGTTTTTTCCCAATAATCACTTGCAAAGTTTTTACCATGAAATAGAAGAACTACACCACGCAGTTTTCCTGTGGGGGGTACATCCATGTATGCCATTGGATATTTTTTACCTTGCATAGTAACTTGTATCTCCTTGACTCGGTATGGGTAGGGCCAAGAACTTAAGCGAAGATCAAGTGGGGCGGAGTTACTATATTGACTTAGCTGGGTAATGGTATTTGCTGGCGAAAGTGATTCAGTTACAGACTTTGGAATTGGTGTGAGGATTGCGCTCGGATTGGGAGTAGATGATGAGGGAGTGGGCGGCGTCGTTTGACTTGTAGTGGGTAGAAAGTTAGAGAAGTTACTGGCTTGATCAGAAGCACAACCCCAAACTAATAAGGTGAGTGGGAATAAAAATAGGAAGTGAAAGGTTGACTTTTGAGGAGTATGGAAGCGTTTCATAGGCTTTTATATTTCCATTGATGGGGCGATTTATCGATAACTATTTGTAATTTTAATAATTAGTTATTTGATTATAGGACTACATGGTCTTTACCAATCAAATTTCCGATATCTTCTGACACCCATTTCAGAAAATACTTACTTCAAATCAAGCCGCTCGAAAAGACCCATCTACTAAGATATCACTCCGTGCAAGAACACTGAATTGGAGGGTATGTTGGAACAGGTAATCATCATCGTTGGAGTAATAGCTAGCGTATTTGTAAGTGCAAAAGTTTTACCGGTAGTGAAGAAGAATTTAGGATCTGTCTTAAAAGCACCAAGGCAACGGCCCTATAGTACGTTATTGATCGCTTGTTTGTTGTATTTATCGAGTGATGAGATTGTGCAGGCTTGGCCTCTTGAGTATCGGGATCAGTCCGGGGATGATTTGGGAAGGCAGTTTGAAAAATTTTTACATTGTGATTATTTCTTATGTGAGCAAGACTTGGTTGTGTTTGTAAGCATCATTAAGAAAATTTTTAATTTTTTAGTTATTCAAACTATTTAAGCCGGTTCTAGAACCAAGGCTCATGAAGCTAATGGTTCTAGAGGCCTAGTTGTTAAGTAATAGAACTCATAAAGCGATTCTATTAAATCAATTTTTAATAGGCGTATCTTCAAAGAAAAAAGTTTCTTTTTCAACACGCTTAGCCTGTCGGGATGGCCTTTTTTTTCTTGAATTTTGAGGATATCTAGATTCCAAAGGGGATATTTTTATTGACGACTGGTTTAGTGGGCGAGAGACATGCTTTTTGGGGGCATTTGGTGAGTCGAGTAGTATTTCATGGGCAGTAATACTTTCAACTAACTGGACATGATTGAATAAGTGGTAGACAAATACTCCAACTCCTACCCCAACAAAGGGTGCTAGCCAAATATGAATAATTTGTTGCCAATTCCAGTGAGGGTCAAACAGAGTTAAAGCCAAGCTTTCAATAGGATTCATCGGAAACATAAATACTTGTAGGCTAATGAGTTGGACTAAGAGCATGCTTGCACCGTAAATAAATGGCACTAAATATCGCCTATTGATATTCGTGTGGCTACTAACAATCGTAAAGACTAGAGTCGCGTTAAGAATTGTTTCTAAAATAAAATGCATCGGCGGCGAGAGAAATACGAGGCGCTCTTTGATCATCATGATCGCCTCATCCGTACCTCTTAAAAAGGGTTCTATTTGGCCATCGACTATAAAGTATAGAAAGCTAGTTGCAATGATAGATCCAAGTAGTTGGCCAGTCATATAACTAGGTAATTGTTTAAACTTGAGTAGCCCAGAAAAATACATACCTAGACTAACAATGGGGTTTAGATGACAGCCAGAAATCTGAAAAATTCCACCTCCAATTAAGAGTACGCTTAAGCCATAGGCTAGCGCAATTTCTAATTGACTCATGCTGATTTGTGGGTTGATATAACTGATCATAAAGCAAGAACCCCCAATTAGAATTACTAGACAAGTACCTAACATTTCAGCAAAAAATTGATGGATTAAAAAAAACTGGGATTGATGATTATTTTCCAATGAAACTTCTCCTTTTGATTGCGATTGATGGGAGTGCAAGCATAGTGTTTTATCCACATCTTGACTGCCACTTTTGGATGAAATTTTTGTCAGAAAAATCTGAGTAATTTGGGGCTAATGAAGTCCGAAGATTATGCTTCATTGCTTTATTTAGAATTCTCGTTTTAGCTGTTTTATGAAAAAAAAGCAGCTTGCTGCTCAGAAGACTTACTTTGCTATTGGTTGACGAGAAATGAGTTGTTTACACAGCGAAGGGATTGTAAACATAAACTTTACAGTCGAAGCTATTGCTCGAAGGAGCGGGCTATGAAAAAATACGTTCAGTACTAAAGCAAGTCAAGCCATCAAACAAGTACATTCTGAAGCAACATCCGTTTAACTTCGATAACTCGCATCGATTAAATCAAGTTTACGAAGATAAGCTGGCCAATCGTCAGCGCCACGGCCCTGATCATGTTTGGTATATTGCGCTGCCGTTTTTTCACAAATATCTTCTGGAATGAAGCGCAGTGCTTGGCCGCTTGCTTGAACCTGTAATTGAATTTGGGCAGCATCTAAAAGATATTTCAGCAAAATAAAACTCTCTCGAACAGTTGTGCCGACGGTTAATACCCCATGATTTTCCATGATGAGGGCGCGGTGTTGAGCGAGGTTTGCTGCAATTCGGGGTCGTTCGGTAAAGGCATCTGTTAGTCCCTCATAGGGGTGATAGCCCAGGCGATTATAAAATCGCATCGCACTTTGACTAATCATTAAAAGGCCACATTGTAGGATAGATATTGCTTGACCTGTTTGCGTATGGACATGGACTGCACTATACACATCTGGTCTAGCCAAATAGATACCACCATGGAGTGTAAAGCCGGGGCGATTCACGCCCGAAGACTCATCTAGGTCGGCATGCATCGATACTTTCACTAGGTTACTAGCAGTGACCTCTTGGTATAAAAGTGTGTGGGCTTTCATGAGAAACATAGTAGGCTCACCAGGCACCCGAACACTGGCGTGGTTATAGATCACATCATCCCAACCATATAAGGCTAACAAGCGATAGCAAGCGGCTAGGTTAATCCGTTCTTGCCACTCAGCATCGGAGATATGTAGTTCTTGCCCAATCGAGGTTGTCATATTTAAGCGCTAAGTTGTATAACAGTATTAGAAAGTGTACCGATTCCGGAGATTGTGATATCGACTTGATCCCCATGTTTAATATTGGAGGGAACCCCATCTGTTCCCATCCACATGACATCCCCTGGTTGAATAGTCATATATTTTGTAATCTCAACAATATAATCTCGAATACCAAAAATCATGTTATTTGTCGCAAATTTTGTATGGACTGTACCGTTAACTGCAACTGTGGTCATCATTTTATCGAGATTTACATCGGTTTCGATCCATGGTCCCATGGGTTTGAAAGAGTCACTATTTTTAGCACGCCATAGAGTTCGATCTTCTGCCTGCCATGTTCTCTCACTGACATCATTACCGATGGTATAGCCAAAGACACAATCAAGGGCGTTGTCATAGGTTAGATGTTTTGCTTGTTTACCAAAGACTACAACTAGTTCACCTTCATACTGAAAAGCATTTGTTGAATTGGCGGGCTTAAGGATTGGATCACCATGCGCACACAGAGCACTATTTGCGCGGTAGCCGATGTCTGCTTTAGGAGGAAAGACTGGTTCTTTCCCACGCAGAGCTGCCATTTGAATAATATGGTCTTTGTAGTTAATGCCCACACAATAAAAAGTGGGTGGGATTACAGGCGGTAAAAACTGTATATCAGCGATCTCAAAGGATTGGTTAGTTTGGACATACGGACCAAAGGGGGATCCATGCACAGCAATGACACGTTTTTCTTCAATCAGGCCAAAACTAGCTTGGCCATCTAAGTTAAATCTGCACCATTTTGCCATCGAGTCTCCTAACGATTAATTGTATTTATTTTAGTATGTTAATCTACAAAATTGCTGGTATAAAGAAATCTCTTTTAATTACAGCTTTACAAATTTATCCGGCAATTATTCCTTCCGATCTAGTTTATCACTTCGGTTTTTAAATCCTGTAATATCATCGCATGCAACCAAGCATCAAGTCACCTAGTTCCTCATCCTCAATGAAAAAGCCAAATTGGTTAGCGCCATTTGGGGTGAAAAGTTTTCGTTTTCAATGGCCTTCTGATTTGACAACATCTTGGGCCTTTGAAATGGAAACGCTGATTTTAGGGTGGTATATCTTAATCAAATCCGAGTCGGTAATTCTTTTAGTGATATTTGGGGCTTTACAGTATTTTGGTGCTTTAGTCTCACCACTTTTTGGCGTTGCAGGTGATCGAATGGGTTACCGTCGAATGCTTTGGGTAACAAGGGCTATTTATGCTTTTTTGGCAGGCACACTCCTAGTCTTAGGCTGGCTTGATGCACTTAATCCCTATATAGTTCTTTTCATTGCGGGTATTGTAGGGATGATCCGTCCTTCGGATATGGTGTTTCGTTATGCCTTGATTGCTCAAACGCAACCGCCGCACTTACTGATGGGGGCTTTAGGGGTATCTCGTATTACCTCGGACTCAGCGCGCATGGCTGGTGCACTTGCTGGCGCTGGAGCAGTAGCCTATTTAGGCATGACCGCAGCCTATGTTGTTATTACGCTTTTATATATTTGTAGTTTTTTATTAGCCTTTCAAGTCGACGATCATTTCGTCCCAGATCCGCATAAAGTGCCGGCTACGCCTTTGCAGGATTTACGAGAAGCCTTTATTTATATATCCGATAAACCGATACTTTTGGGAGCTTTAGGCGTTGCTTTTTTAGCCAATTTTTTAGGATTTCCTTTGTTTTTAGGATTACTACCTTATGTTGCTAAAAATATTTACGAAACGGATCAAACCGGACTTGGTTTTTTAGGCGCTAGCTTTGCATTTGGTGGGCTGTTAGCATCTGTTGTGCTGAGTAGTAATCGATTCAAGCTACGCGCATCACAAACGATGATTGTTGCTGCTTGCGCATGGTTTTTAATTGATTTAGTCTTTGCTCAAGTAAATCAAATGATTCTTGGGATGGTACTTCTAGTAGGTGCTGGTTTTGCCCAAAGTCTTTGTTTGACCCCGTTAGCGGCGGTCATGCTCAGAGGTACAGAGCAAGCTTATCGTGGACGCGTGATGGGTATGCGGATTTTAGCAATTTGGGGCTTAACTCTTGGTTTATTAGTATCGGGCCCACTGATTAATGCCTATGGCTTTAGTGTGATGGCCAGTATTTATTCACTTTGTGGATTACTCTTAACGATCGGTATGACGGTTTATTGGCGAGTGCATTTGTGGCAAGCATCGTCTCCAGCAAATACGCATATGTAGATGGCTTCATTTGAGTTTAATACTTGACTTAAAAAATAGAATTATCGATTTGATATATGGCGTAATTTAGACAAATATTTCGCCCATTATGTGTTGAGTTGAGAAAGTTTTCTGGCTTTGGCTCGGTTGATCCGAGGCAGATAACTTTGCAAGAGATTGAGGTCATGTTAGAGACGCACGGGATACTTTTTTACTATCGACAGCGTCAGCATATTTATAGCTTGCCGGTTTATGCTGAGGTAGATCATATAATACGTCATATGATAATTTATATGGGGCAGACTATTTCAAGATTATTAGTTATGCTGTATCCTGAGGAATCAATCAAAAAACGAATTTTAAAGTTGTAATTGAATAGAATATTTAATCATGAGATTTGCGTATGGCCTTTTCAGAATTTGAACTAAAAAGAATTGAGCACATCATTGGTGGGTATTGCATTAATATATCTCCCAAAGATCAGGTAACTTGGAATTTGTTACATTTTGACTATGATGTGGATAAACAATCGATAACGCTTGTAGAAGTTAGACCTGATTGGCGGGATAATACGATTACTAGGCGAAGCCCATTCGTGAAGATTACCTATGTAAAATCATCCCAAATATGGAAAATGTATTGGCTCAGGCAGAATCTTCAGTGGGATCGGTATGAGCCATGTGAATCTGTTGAATCCCTAGAAGAATTTGTTCGGGTAGTCTCACAGGATGAGTATGGTTGTTTTTTTGGGTAGGACGGAAGTGTGTCTAAAAACAGATTGTAATAAGCCTCAATTAATAAATCCCGCAGTTATGAGTCCAAGAGTTATCATTTCAATAATCAATTGATGATAGATATACTTTGGCCAGATCAATTTTTAAAAGATGTTCGAAGTTATTTCATCACCGCACTACCCGCTAATTTCTCACTGTAAAGAGCTAGGGCAGTATGGTCAGCTTGTGGACCAAGGTCTAGACTTGCTTGACTCCACATTTCTTGGCAGAGGGTCGCAAAAGGGCTTGCAATGTCATCATCATGAGCCATGTCTAAAGCAATACCCAGATCTTTAGCCATGAGGGATAAAGAAAAGCCGGAATTATATTTTCGCGACAACACATATTGCTTGAATTTCTTTTGAGTACTATTGTTCATACCGCTTGAGACGTTCAGTATATCGACCATCGTTTCAGGGTCAATGCCAAATTTTGAACCAATCAGTAAAGCTTCAATTCCAATTAAAAAACCACCTGCAGAAACTAAGTTATTTAAAGCCTTCATTGCGTGTCCGGTACCGATGGCTCCGGTTTTGATAACTGTGCCCATTGATTTTAAGATTGGCATTACTTGCTCGATATCTGCATCGACTCCACCAGCCATAATAGATAATTCGCCGGTAATAGCCCTTGGTACTCCTCCCGAGACTGGTGCATCGAATAGAGTTACGTCAAGTTTTGATAGTCGCTCGGATAAGTCAATTGTTACTGCTGGAACACCAGATGTCATTTCGATTATGGTAGTCCCTTTTTTTAAATAGGGTGCTATACCATCTTTACCAAAGATTACTGCCTCCACAATCTGACTATTAGGCAAAATCGTAATGACAACATCAGATAATTCTGCAAGTTCTTGCAGAGAATGGCTGGGTGTGCCGCCAAATTCTTGCACAAAGTTTTTAACTTGTTCGGGGCGGTTATCAAAAACACTGACTTGGTAAGCATTTTTCAATAGACAAGCAGCCATAGGCCAACCCATTGCGCCGATTCCAATAACTCCAATACGTTGGTTCATTCTTAATCCTTTGAAATAAAAGCGAAGTTTGATCGAATCATCGCGCTAATTTTAGTTAGGAGTTTAGCGTGTCTGAGCAACTGTTTGCCTAAAAAAAATACTACAAACTTAGCTATAACAATTTATCTGTAAATATTTTACTCAGGTTGAATATTGGCATTTTTCATTGCTACTTTCCATTTATCGATATCTGCTCTTAGAAAACTTTTTAAGTAATCAGGATTTACAGTGTTTGGTGGGGCAATCATAGCGCCCATTTCGGTATAACGTTGCACTAGGATAGGATCTTTGAGCGCTGCTCGGAGTGAGTTAGCCACTCGTTCCACAATTGGTTTAGGGGTGTTCTTCGGTAAATATAATCCATGCCAAACTGCTAGTTCAAATTTTGGTAAGCCGGATTCTGCAAAAGTTGGTACTTGCGGTAAAGATTTGATCCGTTCTTTTGTTGCTACAGCGATTGGCTTTAAGGTTCCTGCTTTAATATGGCTTATGGTACTTGCAGGTTGGTCGCAAATTAAGTCAACTTGACCTCCCAATAGATCATTTAAAGCCGGACCAGTCCCCTTATATGGAATTGATGCCCAGTTAGCGGAGGTAACTGATTTTAATAAGACTTCACACAAGTGTGAGGTAGCACCAATACCGGCATTTGCAAAGTTTAATTTACCGGGATTTTTCGCATCAAATTCGAGGAGACCGCTAAGTCCATTAGCTGGAAAATCTTTACGAGCCACTAAAATCATGGGAACATTTGCGACCATACCCACTGGCTCAAAATCCACATTCGGGTCATAGGGTAGTTTTGCATAAAGAGCTGGCGCACTAGCTTGCGCCATATTATGAAACAGCGCGGTATAGCCATCAGTATTTGCTCTTGCGACGCGCCCAGCCCCAATTGTCCCACCGGCACCACCGGTATTTTCAACAATGACATTTTGTCCAAGCGAGGAGGACATGGTTTGCGCTAATAATCTTCCGAGGACATCGGTCGAGCCTGCTGGTGGAAATGGAATAACTAGGGTAAGAGCTTTATCAGGGTATTGGGCATTTGCATTACCCAATATGAAAGTACTTATCAAGATTGCTGGGCCAAAATGATTCCAAAATGACTTCTGCAACAGTTCAGATATCTGCATGATGGTTATCCCTTGCTCGGTTCGGTTAGCGACACGATTTCTAAGTTCTTTTTGCCAACTTGATTATACAAGGTCATCGTCAGTGGATCGTGCCCCGCGATAACATGCTGATCTGACTCGGCTAATGACTGAATTAGGTCGTATCCACGGAGCATATCGCCAATATCAGAAACAATTGGGAAGGGTGATCGATTTAGGAAGTTTTCGAGGTAGTGTGCAGCATCGGAAGCGAGCACAATCCAGCCACGTTTCGTATGCACTCGGACAATTTGTAGGCCACGCGTGTGGCCACCAACCCAGTGAACCTCTATACCAGGGCGAAGCTCAAAAGCCCCTGCATGAAACCTCACACGATCCTCAAAATTGGCATAGACCAAATCGCATACATCATTAGCATCATAAGCATGCCTACAAAAAGCATGGCGCATTTCTGGTCCAGTGGCATAGGACATTTCACGTTCTTGGATATGAAAGCGCGCGTTTTTTAATAAACGGGTATTCCCAGCATGATCATAATGTGCGTGAGTAATAATCACATCTTTTAGATCTTCTAATTGAACTCCAGTTTTCTTTAAAGATTCAATAGGACAGCGTAAGTACTCTCTATTTCTTAGTTGGGCTGCCGCTTGATTAAAACCTGTATCGACAAGAATAGTTTCCTGATCATTTTTTAAAAACCAGACAAAGTAGTCCATTTGGGTAGCTACATCATGTAAATCATGGGAGATAAAATTTTCAATCCTCCTTCTTTTAACTTTTGCATAACGTAGCGCATATGCATCCCAGATCGGTATGTTCATTTTTGTCTCATTAGAAATGATGTCTGATTAATTCATGTATTCCTTGAATATTGTAGAGTCTTTTTAATACTTCTTCTTGCGTATTTGAGCATTAATAATGTCGGCGATAGTAATTAGGACGCCAGTTATAAAACGGTTGATGATAAAAGCCAGGTTTATAGTAGTAACCAGGCGAATAATATCTAGTACCGTTATAGTTGGGCGAAGCGCAACCTAGAAGCGAACTTACTAGTAAAACAGTACCTGTTAGTAGAGTAAATTTTTTCATCACGCGACCTTTCTCAAGAGGGTAAGGAAAATGATTTATGTCCTTCTTGCTTCAATAACGCTTGGAGTTCCTATAAAGTTAACAAGCTAGATCACTATTTTGGTGGGAATGAATTTTTTGAATAGATCTTCTATATCAGAGATCGGATGCGCCCTAAGTTTTGTGGTTCCGCTGGAAATTTCCCCAGATCGATTTGTTGATTGAGTAGAGTAATGGCGTTGTTAATTGGGGTTGGAATGCCTAGATCTTTGCCTTTTTGAGCCACTAAGCCATTGAGATAATCGACTTCTGTTCGACGACCTTTGCTGTGGTCTTGCACGACAGCGTTTCTCGAATGAGGTCCAATATGTTTGACAAGAGTAGTAAATAAGGTTTGAATAGCCTCTTCTACTGAGCCTGAGAAATCTTTTTCTGTGAGGCCAAAGACCGGTTCGATATTGACTCCAAGAGCCTGGCTAACCGCATAGGTTTCTTGGCCAGCAAGGGTTGCTAACTCGACATACCCCGGCAGAATAACTGCCTCGGATGATTTAATACCTAGCATTCCGATAGGGCCTTGGGTCATTGCATTGGCGATTAGTTTAGACCACTTAGCTCCCCAAATATTCGCAGTTTTCGTGGACGTACCTACATGGCTAAGAATTTTTTCAATGTCAGTAAGACGACTTGTGATTTGTCCATTTAATTCCCCAGGAGCAAGCCAAGTACCCTGGCGATTTGTATTGCGTTTGATTTGGGCTGGTGAGGTGACTTCTGCTGATAGTTCGATGACGCATCCGATATCACGTTCTGGACCAATAATCGGAGCTACCCATTCATCATTCAGACTATTTTGAACGCAGACTAGTACCCCATCTTTTTTTAGGTAGGGGCGAATAAAGTGAGCTAGCCAGACACTATCGTAGGACTTGGCACAAAGAAGAATCAGATCTAGTTGAGGATTGAGAGTATAAATTTCATGAAGATGGTAGGCGCGCACAGGCATATGATGTTCGCTACCAGGCATGCTCACTCGGAGTCCTTGCTCTTTCATCGCATCTACATGACTTGGCCAAGCATCGATCAAGATCACATCGAAGCCTGCCTCGGTCAGATCAAGGCCAATACTGCCGCCGATTGCACCTGTCCCAAGAATAGCAATTTTTTGCAACATACAAAGTTCCTTTTAAAAATAATTCCAATTGATGTGGTGCGTATTCCCAGTATACTAATTACATTGTCTAGAGCGCATTGCGATCATTAGAAATATAAATCATGGAGTTCTAATAGATGTCTAATTTAAATTTTTCGTATTTACTGTTAAGTACTTTTAGGAAGACTTCGATGGTATATTTAAGGGGGTTAATCTTTTTAAGTTTAATTGTGCCTTGTAGTGTTTCTTTCGTTCTTGCACAAGGCAGTCCCTCTTCTAGTTCTGTTAACTCAGGAGTTGCTCAGAGTTATCCAAATCGTACCGTAAAAATTATTGGTCCTGCAGCAGGATCTGGCGCAGACTTAACGGTACGAATTGTTGCTAAATATTTAAGTAAGGTCTGGAAACAATCCGTTATCGTTGAGAATAAACCAGGCGCCGGGGGATCAATTGGTACGGGTTTTGTTGTTAACGCAGACCCGGATGGATATACCTTGTTGGTGCAGTCTGCTTCTTTTGCTGCTAACCCAGCGATTTATAAAAAATTACCCTACGACCCGGGTAAAACACTCGTAGATATTGATATATTAGGCGTTACACCTTATGCTTTGGTTGTGCATCCTGATGGACCGTATAAGTCGATTAAGGACTTAGTATCTGCAGCCAAGACTCGTCCAGGAGATTTAAGTTATGCCTCTGCTGGAGTAGGGAGTTCGACGCATTTAGCGGCAGAGTTTTTTAATCAATTTGCTGGTATAAAGCTTTTAAATATTCCTTATAAAGGTTCCCCAGATGCGTTGACGGACATCATGGCGGGTCGATCGGCATTTTATATGGCTCCGCTAGACGCTGCAATAGGTCAGATCAAGTCTAGCAAATTAAAGGCTTTAGGCGTTACTAGTAAAACTCGGGCTGACATACTGAGTGACGTGCCGACGATTGCAGAGCAGGGTTTTGCTAATTTTGAGATTAACTTATGGGTTGGATTTTGGGCTCCGATAGCAACCCCTTTGGCAATTGTTGAAAAGATTAATACTGATTTAGGAAAGGCCATGCAAGATCCCGAGGTAAAAGACTCTTATGCCAAAGCTGGTATTCAGTCACGCCACATGGATTTGGATACTGTGAAGAAATTTGTCAGCAGTGAGATTGTTAAATATCAACAGATCGCCACGAAAGCTGGCATTGAACCACAATAAGGCTTATGTTTATTCGAGTAGTTTATTGGGTAATGATTTTTGCTAGGAATTCCTGCGCTCGCGGGGCTCGTTTTTCAGGATGTAAAAAGAATTCATCTTTGCTACAATCCTCGACTATTTTCCCTTGGTCCATAAAGATGACTCGATGACCGACTTTTTTAGCAAAACCCATTTCATGAGTGACACAAATCATTGTCATACCATCGTGGGCGAGTTGCACCATCACGTCCAGAACTTCGCCCACCATTTCCGGGTCTAGTGCTGAGGTTGGTTCGTCAAACAGCATGACTTTAGGATTCATTGAAAGGGCTCTAGCGATTGCCACGCGTTGCTGCTGGCCACCAGATAATTGCCCTGGAAATTTATCTTTTTGATTAATCAGGCCAACCCGCTCCAAGTATTTCATGCCAAGAGCAGTCGCATCGGATTGACTTTTTCCAAGGACTTTAATTTGAGCGATCGTTAGATTTTCGGTCACAGATAGGTGCGGAAACAGTTCAAAGTTCTGAAAGACCATGCCAACTTGTGCACGAAGTTGTGGCAGATTGGTCTGCGGATCCCCAACCGATACTCCATCAATTCTAATTTCTCCAGACTGAAAGGCTTCGAGTCCATTGATGGTTTTAATAAGAGTGGACTTACCAGAGCCTGATGGGCCACAAACGATCACCACCTCACCGACTTCAATATTGGTGGAGCAGTTTGTCAGCACTTGAAAACTGCCATACCATTTGGAGATTTGTTTGATTTCAATTAGAGCCATAAATTACCTGGGGTCGATAAGAAGAATATACCTTCTATAAAAAATGCGCGTCGTGTTGTTGATTTGGACATAGGGCGATTCTAACGGATGATAGCGACTTTTTTTTGTAGCGTTTTGACGGCGCGTGACAAGCTAAAGCAAATCAAGAAATAAACCACTGCAGCAAGTAGATAACTTTCAATGGGGCGACCATAATTTTTACCAGCAATTTCAAAGCCCTTCAAAAGGTCATAAGCACCGATGGCATAAACGAGAGAAGTATCTTGGAATAGGATGATTATTTGGGTCATGAAAATAGGGATCATATTTCTGAAAGCTTGGGGTAGAACAATGAGGCGCATATTTTGAGCATAGCTCATTCCTAGTGCTTGACCTGCAGCAGCTTGACCTTTTGGTATGGAGCCAATGCCAGCACGGACGATTTCGCAAAAGAAGGCTGCTTCAAAAGCAATAAAGGTAATATAGGCTGATAAATCAGCTCCGATAGGACGGCCAATGAGGGTGGGGATTAACAAAAAAAACCACAAAATGACCATGACTAGTGGGATTGACCGCATCACATTGACATAACAACTTGCCGGAATAGTTAGCCAAGGCTTATTGGATAAGCGCATCAGTGCGAGGACAGTACCAAAGGCGATACCTCCAAGGGTGGCAACGATTGTTAGTTGAACGCTAAAGAGGAGTCCTTTGATGAGGAAATTTTGGATTAGCTCCCAGCTGTAAAAAGATAGATCAAGAGACATTAATGCGCGCCTGCTGGGTTATTTGGAGCAATGAAGCCGGGAACCCGCGTTTTTTTCTCGACCCATGCCATTAGGCGATTCATGGCTAGGGCGGTAATCATATACATGATGGTTACTGCTAGGTAGATTTCGATACCTTTAGAGGTTTCTTCTTGGGCTTGCATAGCAAACAGGGTAAGTTCAGAAACAGATACCGCAAAAGCGACTGAGGAGTTTTTGATAATATTCATTGACTCGGAGGTTAGTGGGGGAATCACAATTCGAAGAGCCATAGGCAGAATAACGAAGCGATAACTTTGGGTAGTTGTCAGCCCTAAAGCCATAGCTGCCAGGGTTTGGCCTTTCGGGAGTGACTGGATGCCTGCTTTGACCTGTTCTGCAATGCGCGATGAGGTATAAAACCCGAGTGCAATACTGACCAAAAAATAGGCTGGCAAACCTTTTAGGATTGGCACAAGCATGGGGATAACGTGATACCACAAAAATATTTGAACGAGAACTGGAATGTTACGAAAGATTTCTACCCAAGTATTCGCTAGAGTAATCAGCAAGCGATTGAACCAAGAGGATTCAGGCAGAGTTCTGAGCGTGCCCACTACTAAACCAACTAGGAGGGCAATCAGGAGTGCCAAGCCAGCAACGGACAGAGTCCAACCCCAAGCAGATAACAGCCAATCTAGATAGGTTGTATCACCGTTACCATCAAATACATTCGGAAAAGTTGTACCAAAACATTTTGGGGCAAACTCTTCCTCGATGGTACTTTTACAAAAAATACCAAATTCAAGTGCCATCGAAGAGATTACAAGAGTTGTAAAGAATACAAATAGAGCTTAGGCTACTTTATTTTTTGGCATACTCTTCGGCGGGTTTGTCATTCGGGTTCGCCCAAGCCTCTTTTGTATTAGCGCTAAGTTCAAGACCCACTCGAGTATTTTTTGGTGGGATTGGTTCTAGGAACCACTGTTGATACATTTTCGCGATCGAGCCGTCTTTCATGAGCCCCTTAATCGTATTATCAACCGCTGCCTTAAATTGTGGATCATCTTTACGTATCATGATGGCAATGGGCTCAACACTTAATACTTCACCGACGATTCGAAAATCCTTTGGATTTTTAGCCATAGCAATATTGCCTGCTAGGATAGATCCGTCCATCACAAAAGCATCTGCACGATCAGATTCCAGGAGAAGGAAGCTGTCGGCATGATCTTTACCGAAGACTTCATCAAAATTAACGCCAGTTGCGCGCTCATTTTTTCGTAATATTTGAACGGAGGTAGTACCGGTGGTAGTTGCTACTTTTTTACCATTTAGTTGTGCGATTGAAGTAATCCCAGAATTGGCTTTCACAGCAATTCTAACCTCTTCCACATAGGTAGTTACGGCAAATGAAACATCTTTTTGGCGAGTGGCATTATTGGTTGTAGAGCCACATTCAATATCAACTGTACCGTTTTGTACGAGTGGGATACGGTTTTGTGATGTCACAGCTTGGTACTTGATTTGGATAGGTGTTTTAAGCGTTTTTTCTAAGTCGGAGATGATTCTTTTGCAAATTTCCACGTGATAACCGGTATATTTTCCGTCACCAAGGGTATATGAAAGGGCTCCAGACGAATCACGAACTCCCATAGTAATACTTTTTGAGGCACTTATTTTGTCAAATGTGCCCGCTGCAAAACTCGGCATACTCATCAACAAATTCGTGATTAGAAGGCCTGACAGGCTAATTTTAAAGAAACTTAAAGAGGTTTTCATGAGAGGTCCTAAAAGATAGCAAATAAAAGTTGTAGAAAATTAAAAAATATTGGTAAATCAATAACTTAAATAGGGCGTTACTTCAAGAGTATAAGTATGACTTATTGTGACATAAATTTCCAATTAAATCTCGCCTTTATTTTGTAAAAAAGATTTTGCAGTATGTTTCCAATTGTCAGTTTTTGGCGTTATTTCACTCGAGGTAAAAAGTCGTTGTTATCACTTGAGGATTGATAAAAAGGGGGTTGAGCTAGAGACTTCCCACCTCAAAAATCAATACATATCATTTAGCTCGATAAATGGAGTGTACAAATTTTTCAGTAGGTCTGTGACTAGGGGCGAACACCTGGGGTTTCCCAAAGCATCCCATTAGCACGGCGCATTAAAAACAATTCGAGCTGAACAAGCTCAATGGATCCATATTCAAAGGGCTCAGCCCGAACCCCTGTCATACAATTACGCAGACGTCTTTGTAATGATCCAACATTTTGCCATTCAAGCCGATAAATCGGGTACGCGCTTGGATGTGCTTGAGGGATTTTTGTGCCCCCTAAAATTAGTCCAGCACGTTGCTCGTGACATTGTGCACACGACAAGTTTAACTGGCCCATACGTTGATTAAATAACATTTCTCCATTTTGAAAAGCGTTTTTCAGAAAGTTGCTATTTTGATGAGTTGTAATTGGCAGACCGCGAGATTGGGTTGCCACAAAGGTCGTTATCGCTAAGAGTGCTTTACTCTCGAAGGTGAAGGGTTTAGATGATAAGCGTTCACTTTGACAATAATTAATTTGTTGTTCGAGATTGATTAACTTGCCAGCCCGTTCAAGAGGAAACTTCGTTGCAACACCACGCATCGTACTTTTAGGATCTTGATGACAAGATGCACATGATTGCTCTTTTGGGTTGTTTTTAGAATTCCAGATATCTTGCCCATCTAAGATCCAAAAATTAGCTGGATTTGAATTCAAATCATTTTGCATACGTTGATTTTCAGGCGACATAAGTTCATAGCCAGACTGGCGCTGAGCGAGGGATTGATTGCAAAAATTGATACTAAGAAAAGCAATCAAACTCATTACAAAACCCAAGCTTCGGGATGGGTATTTAGTTAGTTGCATCTGCCGAGAAATTGAATCGTGAACAATCAGTTTACGATTAAGAAACTTTGATTGGTACTGATGTAGTTATTATCACCCACCCATTTAAATTGAAACTCGCCACTTTCGGAGGCGACTACAGTGAATGTCATTTGAGGATTAGCCGCTTGGCCTGGGTGAAGGTCTGCTCGAAATATTTCAATATTGTTATATGTACAGGTAAAAGTACGAATAATATCGCGAGGTATTAATTCACCAGTTTCGGTTCTACGAAAACCTGTTTCCATATCATGCTGAGCAATAACACTAATTTCGATGAGTGCTCCTTTACGCGCTGTTTTTGGCATAGTAATAAGGGTTCGAGAAGTTTTACTCATCTCATCCCTCAAAACAGGCTGCTAGAGTAACGTTTGTATCGGCAAAAGTTCTTGCATAATAGCCTTGACTCATTTCTGCTAAGACCCAAACCCGTTGCGTGTTCGCTAAACGAACTCTTGTAGCAATTTTAGCCTTTCCAGATTGGGGGGTTAGATAGGCCGAAAAAATATTTGGAAGTGGATTATCTTCCGAGATCACATGTATCGCTTTAACATAATTGTGAGGGATCATTGGACTATCAACTTCAATTTTAATGGGGACAGAGTTCCCATTTTCAATGAGTGGCGAGAGTTCAAAGTAAATACCGCCATCTTTTACTGGCATTGCGCCAATAATTTTTTGCATGGCATCTACAGCATCATTTTTGCTTGCAAAAGTTGATGCGCACGGCAAGATGAGCAAGACTGGTAATGCTTGCAGAAGTGCGCGTCGTTTATATTGAATCGGTTGTTTCATTCTTTTTTTAAAGTAATTAAATAGGCTACTACATCGTCAATTTCTTTTAAACTAAGAATTGATTGTCCTTGATATGGCTTACTAACGCGAGTTAAATGTTCGGGTTGGTAATAAGATGGCATGATTGTTTGTGGATTTGTAATCGCCGGATTCATGATTCTCGCTCGTAACTCTGGGGCATTTAAATTGGCGACCAAATCGGACAAATTGGGAGCTATGTTGCCTTGAAATGGTTCTTCAGGAAATGGCCCACTATGACATAATAAGCATAAACCTTTTTGCCTACTGGCAACGATCGTCCGTCCGGCTTGGGGGTCTCCCGTCAGTTCATATGAGAAGGCGGGCAGTGCGCCTAAAGTTACTACAAGGATTAAAAATCCTTGTAGTAATTTATACCCTCCTAAAAATTTCATACATCTGACGCCAAATTAAAACACTTGACCATTCATTAGACGAGGGTAATACCACTATTTTTTAATGGCAGGGTTCGAATACGTTTGCCAGTTGCTTGAAAAAATGCATTTAATACAGCCGGAGCAGCAACACAAATTGTAGGCTCACCAACTCCACCCCAAACTGTGCCACCACCCTGAATAATGATCGTTTCCACAGGAGGCATTTGAGCAAGCCGGATTGAGCCAAACGTATCAAAGTTTTTCTGTATAACCGCACCATTTTTAATCGTAATTTCTTCTTCAAATAAAGCTGATAGTCCATATACGAATGAGCCAGAAACTTGTCGTTTGATTTGGGCTGGATTAACTACATATCCTGGATCAGTTGCAGCAACAATCCGGTGGATTTTGATTTTATTACCATCTTTGACAGATATTTCGCAAGCCGCTGCTACATAACTACCAAATGATTTCATTTGGGCGACACCTCGGAAGACACCTTTTTTAGGCGCCTTTAACCAGCCAATACCATCAACCACAGCATTCAGTACTGCAAGGCTTCTAGGTTGATCTGCCATAAATTGTCTTCTAAAGTCTACAGGGTCTTTACCAGCTGTATGGGCAAGTTCATCCATGAAGCATTCTAAAAAGACAGCATTTTGATTAATATTCACGCCCCGCCAAAATCCTGGGGGGACATGCGTATTGCGCATTGCATGGTCAATGACTAGATTTGGAAAGGTATAGTCTAGAGTTGCTTCTTCACCGATAATCGGTAAATCTTTTTTTGCTAATCCTTGGAAAACGACTGGGTCCATCCCCTTATTTTGTTCGACTATAGCTGGGCGAACAGATGCAAGAATGGATTGGCCTGCGAGACGCATGTGCAGACCTGTAAAGTTTTTCTGGGCATCAAAAGTACCAGTTAATTTACACATCATAATCGGATGGTAGCGGCCCTGAGTCATATCTTCTTCCCGAGTCCAGATCAGTTTTACTGGCGTGCCGGGCATTTCTTTGGCAATTCGAACTGCTTGCGTTGTGTAATCTTGAAAAGCGCCACGACGACCAAAGCCTCCACCCAGATTAATCTTAATCACGTCACATTTGTCTGCGCTTAGACCAGACGCTGCTACGACAGCAGCCATAGAGGCTTCGCCATCTTGGGTAGGAACCCAAGCGGTACATTGCTCTGGAGTCCATTTGGCTGTTGCATTCATTGGCTCTAGCGGCGCATGATTTAAAAAAGGATAAAAGTATGTTCCTTCGACTTTTTGGGCACTTTCGGCAAGGACTTTACTATAGTCACCATTCGAGTTACCAACAAATGCCTGAGAAGCTGTTAAGCCTTCTTCTAGTTTTTTAAGGATATCTGCTTGTTGGATTGAGGCATTAGGACCCTCGTCCCATTCGATAGGTAATTGATCAAGTGCTACTTTAGCTTGCCAAAAGGTATCTGCAATAACAGCAACGGCAGTATCACCAACTTGCAGTACTTTTCTAACCCCTTGAAGGTTACTAATCTTAGCAGCATCAAAGCTTTTTACTTTTCCACCAAAAACAGGTGACTCCTTAATTGTTGCAGTCAGCATACCTGGTAATTTTAGGTCAATTGCATAGACTTGCTTACCGTTTGTTTTACTAGAAAGATTATCAATACGATCTAATGGTTTACCGATAATGTTCCAGTCTTTGGGATCTTTTAGGCTAATTTGAGTTGGGACTGGTAATTTCGATGCAGCGATGGCTACTTTGCCGAAGGTCGTTTTCCGGCCAGTTGGTTTATGGGTTATTACGCCTTTTTGGGCATCGCATTCAGAAGGTGAGACACCCCACTGTTCAGCTGCTGCTTGGACGAGCATCATACGAGCAGCTGCACCACCTTTACGGACATATTGTTCTGAGGTACGAATTCCTCTACTGCCTCCAGTGGAGAATGAACCCCAAACAGCTTTTCGTTTAATACTTTCTGCCGGAGTTGGGTATGAGTAGCTGACATTTTTCCAGTCGCACTGAAGTTCTTCTGCGACCATTTGTGCAAGTCCTGTGATGGTTCCTTGTCCCATTTCAGAGCGCACAACGCGAACAATGACTTTTTCATCAGGTTGGATCACTACCCAAGCACCGATCTCTGGTGCATCACTAGTGGTATTTGCAAAAGCGGGTGCTAGGGACAAGTCGAACCCAATCGCAAGACCTGAACCGATGGTTGCTGAAGAAATAATAAAACGACGACGAGCGATATTAGTTATGGCGTTCATTGATGGCTCCTTACGACTTGGCAACAGAATGAATCGCAGCACGAACTTCTTGGAACGTGCCACAACGACAGATATTAGTAATAGCAGCATCAATGTCTGCATTTGTAGGCTTAGGTTTTTTTCTTAACAAGGCCGTAGTAGCCATGAGCATGCCAGATTGACAATAGCCGCACTGTGGAACTTGATGTTTTACCCAGGCTTGCTGGAGTTGCGAAAGTTGGCCATTTTTTTCTAGGCTTTCAATGGTTTCAATTTTTTTACCTTCTGCTGCGCTAACTGGAATGGCACAACTCCGGAGTGGTTCGCCATTAAATAAGACGGTACAAGCGCCACACTGGCCAACACCGCAGCCATATTTAGTGCCTGTTAGGCCGATATGATCTCGTATTGCCCAGAGTAGTGGCGTATTTGGATCGACATCTACTGAAATTTTTTTCCCATTAATATTTAAATTGGCCACTATTATCTCCTTTTAAGATTTTTACTTATCGTATCATAACAAAAATCACAATTATTTACTCTTTACTCAATAGGCAATTGAATAGTTTTTAAATAAGGGGATATAAATTAGACATTACTAGAAATGTTTGACTTATCGACGACCATGTACCGACTTAATTTGGGAATGGTGGTTTCTGGAGAGTGGCCAGGAGCAGCCAGTGGCTAAGGATTAATCTTGGTAGCTGAGTTTTATGCCAGTCAGATGATTGCAACCGGTCAACTAGTGAAGGTGTTAGAGTCCTCTCGGGCGATGGGGTATGATATTTCGGTAGTTCCACAGCTCAAAAACGTACCCCCAAAACTTCGTGTTTGGATTGATTTTTTAGTTGAGATATTTACTGAAGTTTCTTGGCAGCAAAAGTCATGACTTGGATTTATGGCTCAAGAGGATACGTTTTTTTATCCTCTGCAAAAAGGACTTTCCCCGAATAAATACTGCCTATAGATTTGATTACTTGATCTTTAGCCCGGTCAACGATGGGCATGATGTGGCTCAAAACAAGTTGTTTGACCTGAGCCTCATGAGCAATTTTGCCAATCATTTTTGGCGGGGTGTGACGATTGCTACTTTGCGCAGTTGAGCCGGCATCGTCTAAGATAGCACAATTAAAAACTAGTAGGTCAGCATTTTTTGAGAGTTTAATTAAATTGTCTTGCGCGCTTGGATTTGTGTCACCAGAGAATACGATGCTACGGCCTTGGTAATCAAACCGGTAAGCCACTGATGGTGTTGGTCCATGGTTTGTACCAATAGTGGTTACTTTTAAGCCTTGCTGGTCATAAATGACTAGTAATTGCGTATCTAAACCAAATGGCAGGTCTGTTACTATAAATTTTTCAGGGGTTCCAAAGCTTGGCTGATAGGCAAAAACACCACCTGGCCCAAACATTTGAGCTATAAATTGGTTGGCACTCGGATGGCCAATATTTTCCTTCGGACCAAAAACGTTGAAGGTAATTGTGCCTGTTCGGCCTTGTGCCCTAGTTTTTGCTAGAGCAGGAAAATCTGCAGAGTGATCAATATGAAAATGCGTAAAAAAGATCAGTTCAAGTTGATCAATATTTAACTTTAATTCGCCGCTACGAACAAATGCACCTGAACCGGCATCGACCAGGACAACTGCTTTCCCGTTGATTAAAAGGATATTACTTGATGAGGCTCTTCCTTCGGCTCGCGGGCCGCCAGAACCTAAAACCAGTAATTCTATAGGACTATTCGAAGGAAGGGGTGTTTGCCCGTAGCTAACATTTGAGAAAAAACTATAGACGAGTATTAATTGAAGTAGCTTACAAAAACGGCGGTACCAGCAACTCCAATTTTTGAAGTGTTTGATCAAGAATTTAAATCTTCGGAAAACGTCTTGCCGCCCAGTAAATAGTACCCTGTGAACCGTATTTTTCTGCATGAGGGGTCTCAGGCTCCATAGTAAAAGTATCACCTACTTGGAGGTGTTGGGTATCATCCCCGCGGGTAAGCCACATCTCCCCTTGAGCAACTACTGCGTGCACAGCAAATTCATGGGTATGGGTCTGACTTACAGAGTTAGGCTCCCAGGTACGAATCGATACGCCGTCATAGCCTAGGGCACTCGTTTTTTCAGTAAATTCTGCTAAGGTAGGTAAGGACATATCTAATCCATCAAGAAAAGTTAAGTTTTGGTAAGTGAATTTTTAATCCGAGTCGGACTTAAGGGTAAATCATAAACTCTTTTACCGGTTGCTGCAGCCACGGCATTAGCGATAGCTGCACCACCCGGCCCTTGCGAACCTTCGCCAACCCCAACCGACTTTTCGGATGGGCGGTTAATCAGTTCGACTTCGATTTCAGGAACATCCTCAAAACGTAAGATTGGATAATCTCCCCAGGAGCTGTTTTTGATCTGGGTTTTATCAAACTGAACTTCTTCAAAGATAGTCCAACTAGCAGCTTGAATCAGTCCACCCTCAATTTGATTTTTAAAGCCATCTGGATTAATAATTAAACCAGCATCTGCCACACTATAAAAATGAGTCACGCGAACCTTGCCAGTGGTTGGATCAATTTCGACATCAGCGACTGCGGCGTTCCATACTTGTAGATTTTTATACTGAGCAAAGGCAAATCCTCGACCATATAATTTGCCATTTTTCTTCGCAGATAATTGCTTCGGATTCCATTTGGCTAGCAGAGCTGTTTTGGTTATCACGTCCCGTGCTCGTTGATTATCCATATGCTTTAATCTGAATTCAACGGGATCCGTATTGGCTGCTTTAGCGAGCTCGTCCATCATGGATTCGATGGCAAATACATTTGCATAAGCGCCTAGAGTACGCAGTGCTGATGCCCGAATCGGCATTTCTTCAATTAAATGGTTTACAACTTTTTGATTTGGGAAGTTGTAAAGCGGAATCGCATTGCGGTGTGTGCCGCCACCAGGAAGGGGTATATTGGTTATTGGTGAGGGCTTTTGAGGATCATTGAGATACCAACTCGTAAATAAATTATTGCCTGTTTTTGCGCCGGGACGGGTACTGTGGGTGTTACTCCACAGTTCAAATTGCCAGTCGACAATTTTTCCTGATTGATCTAGGGACGCGGCAACTTTCATGCTCATAGCACTACCAAAGGGTTCCCACTTCATTTCTTCCTCACGCGTCCAGTGCATGCGGATTGGTTTTTCTGGAAACGCGCGGGCAACAAGGGCGGCGTCAAGGGCTACGTCATCGGCGCCACTTTGGCCATACATACCGGATCCCTCAGTATGAATACAGATAATTTTTTCTGGGGGCATACCAAGTGCTTTGACTAGGTCAGTTTGGAGTGGGTACATCCCTTGGCTATGGGTATAAATCTTCATAACTCCCTGATTCATAATCGCAAGAGCGCAAGATGGGCCGATACTGCCATGCATGATGAATGGTTTAGTATATTCTCCGACCAGCGTTTTAACAGCTGGATTACTGGGGTTTGATTTAATAGCATGCTCAGTAACTACGCCGTTTATTTTCTTCATTGACGCATACCAGTCCTTATAAGAAGCTGGCAAATCATTTTTCAACTCCCATTTAGCGAGACTTTTTGCTAAGTCAAGCGCTTTGATGGCCTGTTCCTCACGTTTTGCGACTACAGCTAAAAAGCTACCATCTCGAACAAGCCCGACTACTCCGGGGAGAGCTTTGATTTTGACTTCATCAATACTCAGTAGTTGTGCTCTTGGTGCGGGAGGACGAACTACGCGGGCGTGGAGCATCCCGTGCATTCGCATATCTTGCACATAAGCTGCACCCCCTGAAACCTTCGCGGGGATATCCACGCGCGGAACGGAGATACCAATATAGTGATGAGCAGAAGCATCTTTGGGTTTGTATTTCAGATTAGCCCGTTGGTTTAAAAGCTTATCTTCTGTTAAAGACCAGTAGCTAGTTGATTGGCCGCTTTTCGCAAGAATATTGCCATCCGATACTCGGAGTTCAGACTGCGGCACGCCAAGTTGCGTAGCAGCTTTTTCGAGGAGGGTACCTTTGGCTTGGGCACAGGCATAACGTAGGGCAAGGCCACCGAATTCTACCGATTGACTTCCGGAAGTAACGCCTTCATCTGGGGAAAGTCCAGTAGTCGTTGGGATCATTTCAATTCGATTGATATCTAGATCGAGTTCATCGGCAACAATTTGCTTTAAAGCCGTTGTGATACCTTGACCAAATTCAACTTTGCCTGAGTAGACTGTGACTATCCCTTTCGGGTTAATGTATAGCCAACTATCGATTTGAGGATTGCCGGCAAGGCTGCCTGGCAGTGGAGGCGTCGTATTATTTTGTGCGAGCAATGCTGGTACCGAGCTAAAGCCGATTACAAGGCCAGTTGAGTGCTTTAGAAAAAGGCGGCGTGAGTTTTTTAAGGGGGCGTTCATGCTAACTCCTTAGAGGCTAATTGAATAGCTTTGATGATGCGAGTATGAGTACCGCAGCGACAGAGGTTGCCGTTCAGGGCAGATTTAATTTGGCGAACAGTGGGTTTTTTATTTTTATCTAATAATACTTTAGCGCTCATCATCATACCGGCAATACAAAACCCACATTGCACGGCTTGTTCGGTAATAAAGGCTTTATTTAACGCCGATAAAACGCGGTCGTTTTTATAGGATTCAAGCGTTGTGATGTTACTTTTTACGCTCCCGACTGGAGTAACGCAGGATCGCACGGGGTTACCGTTAATAATTACAGTACAAGAGCCACATTGGCCGGCACCACAACCATATTTCGCAGAATTAATATCGCAGTCATTTCGCAGTGCGTACAGCAAAGGGGTATTGGCATCAGTATCGACGGATTGCATCGTGCCATTGACTTGGATTTGAATTGTCATGTGATCTCCTTGATATTAATTATTTTTTTAAGATTGTTTATTAAACCATAGTTCTAAATTGATTAGTAATTTTTTCTGTACTGAAACATGGTTCTAAAACATAGCCAATCGCGATTAATTTTTGGCTATCTTAATTAGTTTGGATACTTTTTGCCACTTAGATCTGTCGGGTGTTTTTATTTTAAGAATACATGAACTGCTAGCGTTCCTATGACACCGACACCCGCGGCAATAATTAACCACCACGCTGGCACCATTGTGCCGGGGGTTGAGCCAGACGATTCTGCTGAGTTTTTAGCAAACGTATTCTCAGAAGATTCTTCTTGGTTTTGACGGTCTACTGGCGTTGGTTGAATGCCTGTACCACCAAGCTCTTGATTAAATGCCTTAAAAAAATCATCAGACATTTTTTTTGCAACGCTGTCGATTAGACGGGAGCCAATTTGAGCTAATTTACCCCCCACATGCGCTTTTGCAGAGTAACTTAACTCTGTCCCGTGGGGAACGGTTTTAAGGGTCACGGAAGAAGATCCTTTACCAAAGCCAACTGCGCCACCTTGACCTTCAAAAATGAGGACGCATGACTCAGGCGGTTTTGCTTCTGTTACTTGTAGGGTGCCACTAAATTTGGCTTTCAATGGACCAATGGCTGTCGTAATTTTGACTTTAAAAAGATCTGGACTCGTTTGTTCAACGGATTCACAACCAGGTAGACACTTTTTGAGTACATCGGGATTATTTAGGGCATCCCAAACCTGTTCTTGGGTTGCTGGGATGGTTTGTGAGCCTAATATTTCCATGTGGATACTTTCTGGGTGAGTTACCGTATTTGGGAGATTTTGTAAGTATTTATCCAATTATCCTATTTTTTTGATATTTTCCAAAAATCGCATTCGATGCAGGTTTTATTGTGAGCAAGTGATATGATTCATGCCAGCCACATATAGAAAATACAATGCGCCAAACTAAGACAGGAGATCCTAATTTACACGACAATATTCATTTGTCGGTTCGGTGTCGGCGCCGCTATGCTACAGCTAAAAGAGCTGCAGGCTTGTATCTGGAGCATGGAAAAAATTAGTTTAGCGCAGCAAAGAAATGACATAGCAGTAGAAACCAAGATTTACTATCATAGGGGTATTTCATGAATATTGTAGTGTTAGATGATTTTGAGAAGAATTTAGTATTAGTCAAAGAGCATCCGGTGATTGCTAGTGCAGCATCAATGACTGTGCACCATCAGCCGTTGGAAGGTAAGGCGCTTTTAGAGGCGGTTTTGCCAGCCAATATTTTGGTTTTAATGCGTGATCGGACGCCCTTGAAGAAGGATTTAATTGATCAATTACCTAACTTGAAATATGTAATTTTTACCGGTAATCGTAATTTAGCGATTGATTATGGCGCTTTAAAAGAGCGTAATATTCCGGTTAGTTTTACGGAGTTTGGTCCCTCGAAAGAGACAACTGTTGAAATCACATGGACTTTAATTTTAGGGGCTTACAAACGGCTGATTGAGCAAAATCAGTTGGTCAAGGACGGTTTGTGGCGAAACGCGTATTCCGTGATGCCACCTTTGCATGGCGAGCGTTTGGGTGTTTTAGGGTTAGGGGCAATTGGTGGGCGAGTTGCGCAAGTAGGTTTGGCCTTTGGCATGGACGTTGTTACTTGGAGTCCGCATATGACTCCGGAAAGAGCTGCGGCCAAGGGTGTTAAGGCGGTGAGTTTAGAAGAATTATTAGCAACTTCCCGGATTGTTACCTTGCATTTAGTACCTGGCGAGGGGACTAGGTATTTAATGGATGCCAAGCGTCTTGCAATGATGCGGCCAGACAGCCTTTTGGTCAATACTTCTCGTTCCGCTTTGATTGTGACGTCAGATTTACTTGCGGCCTTGAAGATGCAGCGTCCTGCGATGGCAGCTTTAGATGTCTTTGATGTTGAGCCACTCACTCTTGCTGATCCGATTACGCAGGTCCCTAATTTATTAATTACACCCCATTTAGGGTTTGTATCGCAACCTGTTTTTGCAAAGATGCGTGAAGGTCTGGGGATGGCGATTGCGGCATTTTTACAAAATCAAGCAATTGTTAATGAGGTCAAGCCAACCTAAGGGATTTGTTAATTGAGGTTAAAAAACAGTTTTGTACATAGGTGGGATCTCTTGGGCAGATTGAATCAAATCATGATTTCTTCTATGCTTTGGTAGTGTGATTGGTGCATAATTTTTGTGGGAATGGTGGCTGCTAAATGGCTGTATTGCATCTAGGCGAATCATTCTTTAATTGAAAGCTAATGCTGTGAAATTAGGTAAATGAGATGAAACTTCTTCAAATTATCTTGGCACACTTCTCTGAATTTTTGCTCATTCGGCCTAGACACCTTTTTCTGCAACGAACTATATTTCTGGCCTTACTGAGTTTTAGTCTATCTACGGAGTTATGTATTGCTCAGGTCCAGATGAAAGATACGAAGCAGCAGCGGATTCTAATTGCAGCAGCGTCAGATGTGCGCTACGCCCTTGACTTGATGATTGCCAATTACTTTAAAGAAACTGGTCAGGCGGTAAAGGTTAGTTACGGGTCGTCTGGAAATTTTTACCAGCAAATCATGCAAGGTGGGGATTATGATATTTTGATGATGGCTGATGAGCAGTATATTTTTAGGTTAAGTGAGCAACGAAAAACGCTAGATCAGGGTGTCGTGTATGGTCAGGGGCGATTGGTTTTATTTATTCCAAAGCCTATTTTAGAGAAGTGGCCAAATTTACTAAGCCCGAATTTATTGGAATTTGGTAATGCTCTAAAAGATGGTCGGATTCGGAGTTTAGCGATTGCCAATCCAGCTCATGCACCTTATGGTGTAGCGGCAGAGCAAGCATTAAAAAGTGCCCAGTTATGGGAAATCGCAGTACCAAAGCTTATTTTGGGCGAGAATGCTAGTCAGGCCACTCAATTTGCAATTTCTGGATCTGTGCAAGGGGGATTGATTCCGTTAGCACTTGCTAAACACTCTACAGTGCAACAAAAAGGCGGATATGTTTTGATTCCCCCAAGTACACATCTGCCTCTTATTCAACGGATGGCTTTAACTCCAGCAGCCAGTCGCGGCGCTAAAGAATTTTATGTGTATTTACAGACTGAAAAAAGCCAGAAGATTTTTAAAGAGTTTGGTTTTGAATAAAGTACTTTTGCTGACAATTACTATGCATGAGTGGAGATCTTGATGGATTGGCAGGCCTTTCGCTTATCGTTGTTTTTGGCATGTTTGACAGCGATTATTTTGATTCCCATGGGGGTGTTGCTGGCGCATTATTTAGTCCGAAGCTCTAGTTGGCTAAAACAATTTCTGGAAGCTGGCTTGACATTACCATTAGTATTGCCGCCGACCGTTCTTGGTTACTATTTATTAGTTGGTTTTGGAAATACCGGTTTTTTAGGGAGTTGGTTTTATGAGCTCACTGGTAATTCGATTGTTTTTTCTTTTTTTGGAATTCTCATCGCTAGCTTAATCGTTAACATACCTTTTGCATTTATTCCGATTCAAAGAGCCTTTGAGGCGATTCCGATTGAGCTTCGCGACGCAGCAGCGACCTGCGGTTTAAATCCTCTCAAGCGTTTATGGATCATTGAGTTACCACTAGCATGGAAAGGTATTTGTAGTGCTACTGTCATGACTGTTGCGCATACTATTGGTGAGTTTGGAGTTGTGTTAATGGTTGGCGGCAATATTCCTGGGCAAACCAGAACTTTATCGATAACAATATATGATCGAGTACAGGCGCTTGATATGGATGGTGCCGGAGTGATGTCATTTTGTTTACTATTATTTTCATTTGTAACGCTTTTATTAAGTCAAATACTCAATCGAAAAAGTGTTGTTCGTGGGGTGGCACACTAAAATGTTAAAGGCGGAACTCATTCAGGCGGGGCCCATTTATTTAGACATGCATTTTGAATGTCAGGTAGGCGAGTTATTAGCTTTAGTCGGACCCTCTGGCAGTGGTAAGACTTCTGCTCTAAGAGCGTTAGCGGGCTTGTTGCCTGTTACGCAAGGGGTGATAGAGTTAGATCAGACGGTTTGGTTTGATTCAGCTAAAAATATTTTTGTGCCAGCTCACGACCGTTTAGTGGGCATGGTTTTTCAGAATTACGCCTTATTCCCGCACTTAACAGCTCTGCAAAATATTTGTTTAGCCCTGCCAGACAAAGCAGGGCAAGAGTATGCATACAATTTAATGGAGGATATGCAGTTAGTAGATTTACAAAATCGTTTGCCCAGTGAATTATCCGGTGGTCAGCGGCAACGGGTTGCTCTAGCTAGGGCTTTTGCAAGGCAACCGAAGTTACTTTTGTTAGATGAAGCTTTTTCTGCAGTGGATTATCCAACCCGTAAAACTTTATATGAAGAGTTAATCAAATTACGCGAACATATAGCCATTCCGATTGTGATGGTGACACATGACTTAAGGGAGGCGCGTTTGTTAAGTGATCGAATGTGTATCTTAGATCAGGGTAGGAGTTTACAGCAGGCCCCTGCTGAGCTCATTGTATCGAGTCCGCGCAATGCAAGAGTAGCAGAACTAGTTGGTTTGAATGATATTTATTCTGGAACTTTTTTTCAAGGACCGATTCCAGGTCAAAAGTCAGATCCTAAGCCTGGCAGATTACTCTGGGGGCAGGGGGTTGATGCTTATCCTTTAGAGATCACTGATAAGGGGCGATTGCCCAATCAAACGGAAGTCAAATGGGTCATTGCGGGTGAGCATGTTGAGCTGATGCGAGAAGATCGCGGTCTGGCAAATACGATTGCGGCGCGGATTTCAAAGATTCGTCAATTAGGAGATATTGCCACGGTGCAATTTATTTTTTCAATTACGCATCAACCGCGGATGCAGATTGATTTAAGTACGCGCTTAGTGAACGATTTAGATTTTCAATTGCACAGCGACATATATATTCGGCTTGACCCACGGGGTATTCATATCATGCCGGTATATACCAATCCCATGCAAAAGCGAGTTGAAAAATTACGGCGAGAGAAGACTTTAAACATGGCGGCCATTCTACTAGTAGCTGGTGAGGGCGCTCGTTTAGGAAACATTCCCAAAGTATTACTGCGGGTATCTGGTAAAACGCTTTTAGAGAGACATTTAGAGTCGATGAGTGCGCTAGGGATTCAAACGTGTGTCGTTGTCACGGGGGCTTATCAGGCAGTGATTACACAGCAGATCCAGGCCTTGTCGAGGCAATTACCCAAGGTGTATTTGGTGCAAAATATCGATTCAAAAAAAGGTCAAGCCAGCTCTGTGCGGTTGGGCTTAGAGCACCTCGGTTTGATGGTGCCGGAGCCTGACCTAGTCATCATGATGCTGGGTGATCAGCCCTTACTGGACGTGGCTGATTTAAGACAATTAGTAGAGCGCTTCAAAGTTCGTACGCACGGTCAATTCGTGTTTCCACAAGTAGCTGAGAAGCGTGGTAATCCGGTTATCATGTCTGGTCAAGTTTTTCGGGAGATATTAATACAAAGTCCAAAGCAGACTGTCCGGGGTTATATGGATTCGCATCCCGAAGAAGTTGATATTTGGCAGACGCACAACGAGCATTTTATTTTTGACATGGATACCCCTGAAGATTTAATATTGTTCCAGAAAAAAACAGGATTAGTAATTGAGTTACCATAATGTCATGTTGTATTTTGTTGACTTGATGAAAGTTGGATGAAGTGGTGATGGAAAATATTGACGTAACAGTATTGCGTGAGTTAGTTGCCTGGCGAGCACAGGGTAAGGCGGCGCTGTTGGCCACAGTTGTTCGGACTTGGGGTTCCTCACCTCGACCAATTGGCTCGATCATGGCATTGTGCGAGGACGGACGCGTCATGGGCAGTGTCTCGGGTGGCTGTATTGAGGACGACTTAATTAGAAGTTATACCCATGAGCAATTAATAACTGACCAGATCCCACGTTTGATTCAGTATGGGATTACCGCTGACGAGGCGCATCGTTTTGGTTTGCCATGTGGTGGAACCTTAGAGTTACTTCTAGAATATAATCCCAAAGTAGTTTTGTTAGAGGACTTGTTGGCACGATTAGATGAGGGCCAACTTGTCAGTAGATCGGTACATTTAAGTGATGGACAAGTTACTTTAAAATTAGCGCCAAGTCCTGCGGAATTAGTAATCGAGACTGACATGTTAACGAACACTTTTGGGCCGGAGTATCGGATGTTAATCATTGGTGCCGGGCAGTTAAGTGAATATCTTGCATTGATGGCTTTATTTAATGGTTTTGCAGTGACTGTTTGTGACCCACGCGACGCTTACCGGAGTAACTGGGCAGTGCGTGGTGCAAAAGTTGTTAGTATGTCGCCGGATGATATGGTCACGCAGATGCGCCTTGATAGCCGAAGTTGCGTAGTTGCTTTGACGCATGATCCGAAGTTAGATGATTTGGCCCTCATTGAGGCCTTAGATACCAACGCTTTTTATGTCGGAGCCATCGGCTCTAGAAAAAATAACCAAGCGCGCAAGGAGCGTTTGGTCGAGCACTTTGATCACACGTATGCCTCGTTAGAAAAACTACGTGGGCCAATTGGAATTTATATTGGCAGCAAGACTCCTTCCGAGATTGCTGTGAGTGTGATGGCAGAGATTTTAGCCGTAAAAAATGGTGTACTATTACCGCGCGAGATGGCTGTTGCAATTGCTAAAGATGAATTAGCAGCTCAATAGAATAAGACCTAGGATTCGGCTAATTGGACAGGACAATTCGCAGATATGAAGGGGGTGAGATGAGTCAAGTTTGTAGAAATCTTTTATGGATCTTTGCCATTGGGATGATACTTTTATTCTCGGGATGTACGAGTTTTGTGGATGTGCGTGTAAGTCGCTTTCATGAACTCCCGACGCCAGCGCACAAATTATCTGCCCCGACGATTAAACAGGAATTTATCGTTCGCGTACCTTCGGAATATGTTGGTAAGCGATTTTCTCTTTTAACGAGTGCGGATCAGTCTGAAGATTTGGAACGAAAACAGTATGGTTATGTGATCGCCCGAGAATTAACTTTAGTAGGTTTTGAAGAGTCAAAAAATGCTGATTACTTAGTGGATTTTAAATATGCTAGTTCAAGCCAAATTGGCCAGCGCGTTGAACCAAGTATGCTTCCAACAACACGAGTATTTTGTACTGGGGGGAGCGCTGTCGCACCGCCAAGATGCTCCCCGTTTAGCACCTTTCAGACAATGTATCAGACGGTAAATTATTCTTTTGTTACAAATAGCTTAGATTTGTGGGTAGTAGATGCGAAGACGAAAACCCGGGTATGGCAGGGTAGCGCTCAGTCAAGTAGTGATCAAATTTCTGATTTACACCAGTGGATGCCTTATTTAGTGAGAGCTTTAATGGTGGATTTTCCGGGTGACACTGGTAAATCGAGCTCAGTACGGTTTGAAATGCCTGCTAAAAAGCCTTTAGAAAAGTAAAATACACGGCAGTTTTGAGAGTTGAGTTGGCAGTAATCTGTGTAAGTTTTTTAATAGGTGGGGCAGAAAAATTCAACAAATAATGGTTGGCTATTCATTCGGTATAGTTGATGATTAACTAGGGAGAAATGCTAGTGTGGATCATTCAAAAAATCAGTAAATCAGGTGTTTTTTTTCTCTTAATAATGATCCAGGGGCTAGGGCTTTGCGCAGAGCTTAAAATACTTAGTGGTAATGGCTCAAGGCCTGCAACAATTGAGCTATGCGCCCAATTTCAACGAGTAACTGGACATCGGATTGTTTTAGAGTTTTATGTCAACCCAACGGTTAAATCGAAGATTGAAGCGGGAGAGTATTTTGATGTAGCCGTCTTAAATCCGCCGGTTTTAGATGCCTTGATTGGTATGGGTAAGATAGATTCTAGTAGCCGAGTGACTATGGGGCGAATTGGTTTAGGGGTGGCGATCCGCAAAGGTAGTCCTCGGCCAGATATATCGACTGTGCAAGCTTTTAAAAAAACCTTGCTACAGGCCAAGTCAGTGGCTTATCCTGGAGACGGCGCAAGTGGCAAATACTTTGTTACTTTAATTGATCAATTGGGTATTTCCCAAGAGATGGCAACTAAGATGCGGCCTATGTCTGGTGAGTATAACGTAGAGGGTGTGGCTAATGGCCAAGTTGAGATGATTGTAGTAGTTGCCTCGCGGATTTATGGCGTTGATGGGGTTGACTATGTGGGTTTGATACCACAAGAATTACAGACATGGATTGGTTTTGCTGCGGGTGTTTCTGAGCACAGTAAAGAAAAAGAAGTTGCACGTAATTTCGTAAAATTTATTTCATCTCAGGAGGCCGCTAAGGTGATGATTCCAATTGGGATTGAGCCATTTGTTGAGTAGTATTTCATAGTCTAATCTTCTTCGTTTCGCCTTCTTAGCTAATTGGGATTTAGTGAATTTCTATTCCATTTGTGGCGTCCATTGATTACTAAAAGAGTCTTTTTGTTAAGTAAATTTGAATGTTTCTATAATTAATAAATAATTTAATTAGCAATATCTTAGGATCCTTTTTTCTCTCTCCTTAGGGTTTAACAGCATTGTAAAAAGATTGAATTTTTACTACTGTATATACAAATCATAAAAGGAGATGAGCATGTCTGATGCTACCAGTTTGAGCGATCAACGTCGTGAATTTTTAAAATGGTTAAGTGCTAGTCCATTACTAGGGCTTCCGAGTGAAACTGTATTTTCCCAAGAATTTGGTCGTCGGTCTGATCCTATGGTATGGTCTTCGAATCTGCAATTAAATGATGTGATCCAAAGTCCTGCTGAGGCCATCAATATATTTGATTTTGAAGCCTTAGCCTATAAAAAAGTCCCGCGAGCGCATTTTGGATATTTAGCATCTGGTATTGATGATGAAATTACTTTACGGGCAAATCGTGAAGCCTTCCTAAAGTATCAATTAAGACCTAGGCGTTTGCGGGATGTAAGTAAGATAGATACTTCCTATCAACTCTTTGGTACCAAATGGAAAGCGCCGATTATTGTCGCACCTACTGGTGGTAACAAAGCGTATGATCCCGAGGGAGAAATCGCTGTGGCGCGGGCGGCTAGGGCTGGTGAATTTTTAAATATCTTATCGAATTCTGCCTCTTCCGCTATTGAGGACGTCATTGCTGCTAGGCAGGGTGAGGTATGGTTTCAGTTATATGCGACCTCAAGCCGGGAGGTTGCCAAGCGGGTTGTACAACGTGTTGATAAAGCTGGCGCAGCTGTTTTAGTGATTACAGTGGACCGCAATGGTGGCCGAAATCAAGAAACATCAGCACGTCTTAGAAAATTAGACCCCCGTAATTGTGCTGGGTGTCATATTCATGGAATTGGAAGTCCTAAATCAAGACCAAACTTTGACGGTATTGATATGTCAAACGTGGCGAGCATGCAAACCGCAAATCTGACATGGGACTTTATTGCTTTGATGCGTGAGACCACCAAAATGAAACTAGTTGTAAAGGGGATCGTGACTCATGAAGATGCAGAGCTCTGTCTAAAATATGGCGTAGACGGTATTTATGTTTCTAATCATGGTGGCAGGAGCGAGGATGGTAGCCGCGCATCAATCGATTGCTTGTCCGAGATTGCACGGGTTGCTAAAGGTAAAGTGCCGATTATTTTTGATAGTGGAGTTCGGCGTGGCACTGATATTTTCAAAGCCTTGAGCATGGGGGCAACAACAGTATGTGTTGGCCGTCCATCTCTGTGGGGCCTAGGTTCATTTGGGCAAGCTGGAGTAGAGAAGGTATTACAGATCTTACAAACTGAGTTACGTGCGACCATGCAACAAATGGGGGCTGCGAATTTAGCAGCTATTACTCCCGAGATGGTCATCAAAGGCTAATTAACCGTTCATCTAACGCATCTCTTCTCTTGCGTTAGATGAACGCATTAATGATCGATTCGAGGCCTTAGACATTGGATACATTAAGATACTGTTATTAGAGCTAATAGCTTACTTTAGGGAATGTAATGGGTGATTACACCAATATGTCGGCATATTACGACGCCATCATGACTTCAGGCTATTATGACTATCAGCGCATTGTGGATCAATTATTGCAACCTTGCTCCCCCCAGGATCTTTTAGAAATTGGTTGTGGTACGGGCTTGATTTTAGAGGAAATTGCTAAACGTAATACGGATATTCAGATTACTGGCATTGATTTAACCCAGTCGATGTTAGATATTGCTCATGACCGACTCCAGTCGTATCCAAACATTTCGTTAAATCTGCAAAATATAACAACCTTACAATTGAACCGACAGTTTCAGATGGCATTTTCTTATGGCGGGGTTTGGTACTTTGTAATTGATCATGACAAGGAGCCAATGTTAGTCAGTCATTTATATTCTGAGTCAGATAATCACGCAGGATTAAGAAGTTTAGCCGACCATATTAGTGCGCAGGGGCACTTGCTCTTGGGTACGCAGGGGCCACACTTTAATTATGAAACCACGATTACGAATGGTATGCAATACTCTCAAGTCATTGAGCCTAGTGAATTCGGTTTTACTAAACACTATTACTTAAAAGATTGCACTCAAACTGTGATGGCTCAAACGGTGCAATACCGTACTTATAGATTTCAGGATGCGCTTGAATTATTGGCTAGTTACGGATTGCATTATGAAGCTAGTGATTTAAGTGCAGAGCAATTATTTATTGGATTTAAGAAATGTTAAGCGTTGTTTCTACTAGGAGTTATTCAAAGGAAGTATGCAGATGATGTTGGAAGAGCAAGTAGGTTGTTTTTTAAAATGTATTGAAAAGATAATATGTCGGTAGATCCCTCTTTAATATCACATATTTACTTTGTGGGTTTGGGTAATATGGGCAATCCCATGGCTGCGAATTTAATTCGGGCAGGCTATCAGTTGACGGTTTATGATTTATTTGCAGAAAAAGCTTCCAATTTAGTTGCTTTGGGCGCAACACTTGCCCCGAGCCTGGCACTTGGTATAGCAAATAACCAAATTATTTTTGTATCATTGCCAGGCCCAAAAGAGGTACAAGAAGTAATGCTTGGCGAGTCTGGACTATTAAAATTAGCAAAGCCTGGCACAATAATTATTGATAGTTCGACAAGTTCTGTTGATTTAGTTAGAGAATTAGTTGCTTTTGCGGCGACGCGCAGCATTGACTTTTTAGAGGCGCCGGTTACGAATGCGGTCGATTTTGCAGCTTTAGGGAGGTTATCTATATTTGTTGGTGGTGATGCGCAAATTTTCGCTCAATGTCAGCCGGTGTTTGATGTTTTAGGTGAGAAGATTTTTTACGTTGGGCAGCCTGGTAATGGTGCGACGATTAAGTTACTCACGAATTTATTATGGTTTGTTAGTGCGGCTGCAATTGGTGAAGGGCTAATGCTAGGAGCAAAAGCTGGTATACCGGTTGAGACTGTTTGGGCGGCGATTAAGTCGAGTGCAGGAAATAGCTGGGTTGCTGAGCATGACGTGCCATCTATTTTTGCGGGTCATTATGATCCGAGTTTTTCATTAGAATTGTGTTGTAAAGATTTAGGGTTAGTCAATGAGATTGCCCGTGCACAGGGTTACGAATTACCGATGGGTCAAAAAGCCCAAGAGCTCTTTGAGCAAGCAAAGCTAAAGTATGGTGGAGATGCTGCGGAATTACATGTAGTAAAGATGCTAGAGGAGCGGGTTGGTATGTTTTTAAGACCACAGAAGGAGTCTTGATGAGCCGGGTCAAACAACAGCAATTATTGAGAGAATCTCAATTACATATGCCGCAGGGCGTTGCTGAAAATTACCGTTATTGGGGAGAACAGCAAACCGTTTTTATTGAAAGTGCGAAAGGCTGTTATTTAACCGATTGCGATGGACAGCGCTTTGTTGATTTTCGTTTGGGTTATGGTCCGATTATTTTAGGATACCGGGATGATCGGGTGGATCAGGCGGTGATTACACAAATTTCTACGGGCGGCACTTTATCTGGTTTCTCAACCCCATTAGATAGCCAAGTAGTAGAGCAAATTAAGGGTCTTTGTCCGCAGATTGATCAAGTTCGGTTTGCTAATTCAGGAACTGAAGCGGTGATGGGAGCGATACGAACTGCCAGAGGTTTCACTAGACGAGACCGGATTGCGATTGTTGAGGGATGCTTTCACGGGTTGTTTGATGAAATGATGTGGAAGGTGGATGTTGAAAATTGGGATTCTAGCAAAGGGCAAAATCCACAGATCATTCCCTTTGGTGGGGGGATACCAACTTCGTCTCGCAATTTAGTCGATTTGATTGAGTTAAACAATAGTGAGTCTCTAGAAGCGCTATTCCATGAAGGTGGTGAACGCTTAGCTTGTGTGGTTCTAGAACCGATTATCGGTAACTGTGGCAGTATTTCTGCGCAGCCACTGTGGCTCAAACGATTACGAGAATTATGTACTCAATATGGAGTACTTTTATTGATTGATGAGGTTAAATCCGGGTTTCGGGTAGCGCGTGGTGGTGCACAGGAGTTGTATGGTTTATATGGGGACTTAACGACGTTTGCAAAGGCGATGGGCAATGGCTATCCGGTAGCTGCGTTTGGTGGCCGCCAAGAGGTGATGTCTACAGTTGGCTCGTTTGCGGGTGGGGTTGTTCATGGAGGCACCTACACCGCTAATATGATTGCTCTGAGCGCTGCCAATCGTACTTTAGATATTCTGACGAATACCAAAGCACAAGAGACCATTGATCAAATAGGTGGCGCAGTGCAAGCAGTCTTAGGGAGGGTTTTTACTGCAGCGGGTATTGAGCATGTTTTTGCTGGCCCAGCGGCCATGTTTGGGATTCATTTTACGGCGCAAATACCGAGTAACTACCGGGACTGGCGCCAGACAGATGCGCAGTTATATAACCGTTTTGCTTGGCAGTTAATTGCCCATGGGGTGATGTTAGAACCTGACTCCAGAGAGCCTTGGTTTATTTGTGAGGCGCATCAAGAGTTAGACTTGGCATGGCTAGAGGATATTGCTACAAAAGCATTGCGTATGGCATTGGGATAGTCTAGATTTAATGCAAAATGCTCTAGGGTAGCTAGAGCATTTTTTGAAATAAGTAATTTTTTTGCACCGAGTAAGATCAAGGGGCTTCAAACCCGTAGTCAATTCTCCAAGTAATAAGTCACGGCTTTAAGGGCCTTTAGAAGCCTTTGGTTGCTCGATATGAAGAATTGCAGCAGGTGAACTCGGTTTTAAATCTTCACTAGATATTTTTTGAGGTGCGGGTGTGGCTGGTCCAATCGACTCAGAAAATGCTCTAGCGGTTGACATTTGGTCAAACACAGTATTTACATCATTGACGGAAATATCGTTATCTTCCATGATTCCTCTCCATTTTACAGATACATATTAGTTAACTCCTTATTCTTCTTAACGGCATTTTTGTAATAGATGTTTAAGGCACAAATCTAAAGTTTTTTAGACTGTAAGCCACTGAATAATATAGACTTAATATTTAATTGCTAGTTTTGCGGGTGATTATTTTTTTAGCAACCTAGCTAGAAGATTGTATTTAATGAAATTTTATTTAAAAGATACCAAGTTATTCACAAATTTTGTGGATAACTTGCTTGATGAGGTTTGGTTAGTAATAGCTAAACTAGGTATAAACCCTTGTTGGCTAGATTCTTACTTTATATTGTTTAAAACTGCAATAATCAAACATCACTTGAAATAATTGGTAGTGATTTAGAGTGTATTTGTTTTAACTCAACCAGTAGGGAGAAACCATGTCAGATCAGCATCCCGAGTACAGCACATTTTCTGTTTTATTATTGATTTTGGCGCCAACCATCTTTTTTCTAATTGTTGCGGCACTCACAATATCAACTTGAGTTTGGATTGCACAAGCCTTGACAGTAGGTTGATCGGTAGGTTTTACTTTGAATATTAAAGAGGCAGTATTTTGCTCGCAATCAGCCATTGCCAGATAATGCCCAAAATAGCACTTGCCAAGAGGACGCGAAGGATATCCTGCTGATAGCGGATCAGGGCAATGCATGCAGCGCCTAAAATTGCCATGGCAAAGAGCGTTTCAAGGCCAAAGAGTGGGCCGTCCCAGCCTTTTGGCCAAAGGGTATGATAGGCGAAAAATACCGATAAGCTAGCGATAACGCCAACAACTGCGCAAGTTATGCCGTTTAGAATCGGAGTTAGACGAAATTCTTGGCGGGTAGACTCAATGAATGGACCTCCTAATAAAATAAAGCAAAAAGAGGGTAGGAAGATGAACCAACTGACGATCAAGGCTCCAACAGTTCCAGATAAGATACTTGATTCAAACAGTTGACTAGCATGGCCAGCAATATAGCCCACAAAGGCTACAACAATAATGAGGGGGCCAGGCGTTGTTTCGCCCAGGGCGAGTCCATCCATCATTTGGGCTGCGCTGAGCCAGGAGAAATCAACGACTGCTGCCTGAAAGACATAGGGTAGAACAGCGTATGCCCCCCCAAAGGTTAAGAGCGCTGCTTTGGAGAAAAAAATGGCTAATTGGCTATAAGTAGCATCAATTCCCCAAATGGATATACAGAGAAAAAATGGGATTGCCCAAGCCAAAAGACAGATGAGGGCAGTAAGAAGGAATTTCTTTTTATTAAATATAGTATGGCCAAGGACTTGATCGTCATCACCGATGACAGCCTGTTGCGTTGCTATTTCTTGTTTTGAAGTATGTTGCTTAGAATGACTACTGATCCATTCTGGACGATAACGAAAGCTGATAAAGCCGATAAAGCCAGCACTCAAAATGATGACGGGGTAGGGGATATGAATCAAAATACCCAAAAATGATAGGCATGCGATTGCAATATGTAAGGGTTTTTTGAGTATTCGTGTACCAATTTTATAACCAGCATGGATTACCAGTGCCGTAACGGCTGGTTTGATACCCAGAAAAATTCCTGTTACTAAGGGGGTGTTTCCAAACAGCACATAAAGGCTAGAGAGGAGGATTAAAAGAATGAGTGCTGGTAGGATAAAAAGCACGCCAGCGACGATACCGCCTAAAGTTCGGTGTAGTAACCAGCCCATATATATTACTAGCTGCAGGGCTTCCGGGCCTGGTAAGACCATGCAATAATTGAGCGCATGTAAAAAGCGTTTTTCGGAGATCCAGTGTTTTTTCTCGACAAGTTCTTGGTGGACTGTGGCGATTTGCCCGGCCGGTCCACCAAAGCTAATAAATCCCAGTTTGAACCAAAATTGTAGGGCTTGTGCCCAAGAAATACGGGTTGGACTATTTTTCAATGATTTGTCGAATCGTCCATGCCGCCCACGACATGGCTAAAGCCAGAATCGACATAAGTAATTTCTCCGGTAATTGCATGGGAGAGGTCTGACAAAAAGAAAGCGGCGGCATTACCCACATCCTCGACTGTGACATTACGACGCAAAGGGGCATTTTTCTCAACAAAGTCCAGGATTTTTCCAAAGCCTTTAATACCAGAAGCCGCTAAAGTTTTGATCGGCCCGGCTGAGATTGCATTAACTCGAATACCTTTGGGGCCCAGTGAGGCTGCTAAATAGCGCACACTTGCTTCCAGAGATGCCTTGGCTAGCCCCATGGTGTTGTAATTTGGTACTGTTCGTATGGACCCCAGATAGGTTAGGGTCAAGAGGGCGGCATTTGGCGAGAGCATGGGTAAGGCAGCTTTGGCCATCGCCGGAAAACTGTAGGCGGAGATATCATGGGCTATTTTAAAGCCTTCGCGCGATAAGCCTTCTAAAAAATCCCCTGCAATTGCTTCTCTAGGAGCAAAGCCGATGGCATGCACTAGGCCATCAAGTTGGGGCCAAGTTTTTTGCAGATCGACAAATAATTGATCAATTTGAGCATCGCTCCCAACATCACAATCAAAGATCAATTCGCTATTAAATTCTTTGGCAAACTCCTTAATTCGGTCGATAAATCGTTCCCCAACATAGGTAAAGGCCAGTTCGGCTCCTTCCCGGTGGCATGCCTTAGCAATACCATAGGCAATCGAGCGATTGGATAAAAGCCCGGTAATCAATATTTTTTTACCGTTTAAGAAGCCCATCTATATTTCCCCTAGAATCTAATGGATAGCAAAATCCAACGAAATTTGTTTGACCAAATTACAATTGTTACACATGAATACAGCAATTTTAAAAGATCCACTTGAAAATTCTCTGAAATATCCTTTTATGAGGCTTGCAATACGATTCGTTTTGATCACTTATTGCTTGGTTTGCCTGCCCATCAATACATGGGCGGGACATGCTTTTTCGCAGTACGGTAACCCCAAGTATCCGAAGGATTTCACCCACTTTGACTACGTTAATCCGCAAGCACCTCAGGGCGGGACTTTAACTTTAGCCAACCCAGACCGCCGCACGAGTTATGACAAATTTAATCCATTTAGTTTGAGGGGTGTCTCAGCACCGGGTATTGCGGGTTTAATGTTTGAGTCTTTAGCAATTGGTAGTGCTGATGAAACCTCTTCGATTTATGGTTTGATTGCACAGGATATGACCTTATCTGAGGATCGTTTGTCGATGACTTTTGTACTTCGCCCTGAGGCAAAATTTAGTGACGATACGCCCATATTAGCTAGTGATGTGAAGTACAGTTTTGATACGTTAATGAGTAAGTTAGCTCATCCACAATATCGCATGGTCTTTGCCGATATTAAGCAAGCGGTAGTCGTTGGCGAGCGCACGGTGCGCTTTGATTTTAAAGAACGTAATGGTGAGGCGCCGCTTTTAGTCGGAACCTTGCCTATTTTTTCTGCACGATGGGGCATTAAAAATGATGGTCAGAAGGTTGCTTTTGATCAAATTGCTTTTGAAAAACCGATTGCAAGTGGGCCATACCTGATTGAGTCTTATCAGACTGGTAGAAATATTATCTTTAAAAAGAACCCAAACTATTGGGGAAAGCATTTGAATGTTCGGGCTGGAAATTTTAATTTTGACCGAATTGTTTATAAATTATTTAGTGATGACACAGTCCGGTTAGAGGCTTTTAAGGCTGGTGAATTCGACGCAATTGTGGAATATCGCGCAAAATTATGGGCCAAGAGTTACCAGGGTAGTAAGTTTAGTAATGGGACTTTAGCCAAGTTTGAGTTTACGCACAGAAACGGTGCTGGTATGCAGGCTTTTGCGATGAATACGCGCAAGGACTTTTTTAAAGATCCCCGAGTGCGCCAAGCAATGGGTTTAGCGCTTGACTATGAATGGATGAATCGGCAAATTTTTTATAACCAATACAAGCGTTTAGACAGTTATTTTTCCAATTCCTTGCTAGGTGCTAGTTTTGAGCCCAATAGCATTCCTGAGGGAGAAGAGTACAAGTTATTAAAGTCCTTGGATCAGCAATATCCTGGAGAGATTCCTGAGGCGGTTTTTGGTCCTATGCCTTCGCCTGTAAGTACCAGCGAGCCAAATTCCTTACGAAAAAACTTATTAAAAGCGCGAGATTTACTGGCGCAGGCTGGTTGGACATATCGTGCTGGCGCATTACGTAATTCTTCGGGTCAAGCATTTGAATTTGAAATGCTAGAGGACAGTCCTTTTTTATTGCGTATTTTGTCAGCTTACATTCGTAATTTAGAAAAATTAGGAATCAAGGCTAATGTTCGGACTACGGATAATGCGCTTTACAAGAAGCGTTTAGATGAGCACGACTTTGATATGACAACGGTGCGTTACCAAGATACCCAAAGTCCGGGTAACGAGTTGTGGGATCGTTTTGGACGTTTAGCCGCGGATGAAAAAGCTTCCGATAATCATCTTGGGGTTCGCTTGCGTTCGGTTGATGCCCTTATTTCGCGGATTACTAAAGCTGAAAAGAGAGAGGACTTATATTTAGCGACGCGGGCATTAGATCGCATCTTAATCCATTCATACTATGTTGTTCCTCATTGGTATAGTCCAACGCACAGGGTTGCCTATAAAACCGTTTTAGATTTTCCCCAACCACCCGCATATTACCGGGCAGAGGATTGGATTATTGGTAACTGGTGGCGAAAATCCGCTGCTGAAATAAATCTCCCAGCGAAGGAATAATCGTATGCATCCTGGATTAGTGCCTTACCTCATTAAACGTCTCTTGTTGATGATTCCAACTTTGCTTGGTGTTTTGACCTTGACCTTTGTCGTGGTGCAATTTGTACCTGGAGGCCCGGTTGAACAAATGGTTTTAGAGTTAAAGGGTGGTGGTGCAGCCGGGATTGGCTCAGGGGAATCCTCTGGCGCCGGCAGTAATTACCGGGGTAGGCAAGGTATTGAAGAAAAAAATTTAGCGGAGATTCGGGCTTTATATGGCTTTGATAAGCCGCCTTTAGAGCGCTATATCGATATGTTGATTCGGTTTGCTAAATTTGACTTGGGGAAGAGTTATTACCAGCACCAAACGGTTTGGGATTTAGTGATATCGAAGTTACCTGTATCGGTGAGCATCGGTTTGTGGACTTTTTTTATTTCCTATTTGATATCTATTCCGCTGGGGATTGCCAAGGCGGTCCGTGATGGCAGTCGTTTTGATATTGTTTCAAGTTTATTAATCCTAGTGGGTTATGCGATTCCTGGTTTTGTGATGGGCGTTTTATTGCTAGTTGTTTTTGGTGGAGGAAGTTTTTTGCAGCTATTTCCTCTTCGTGGACTGGTTTCGGACAATTGGGAAAGTTTGAGTTGGGCTGGTAAGGTGATGGATTATTTGTGGCATATGGTGCTACCGATTACTGCATCGGTGATTGGGAATTTCGCGATGATCACCATGCTTACCAAGAATTCATTTTTGGAAGAAATTCGCAAGCAATATGTCACCACTGCTAGGGCTAAGGGTTTAAATGAAAATCAAGTACTGTGGAAGCATGTCTTTAGGAATGCAATGTTACCTTTACTGACAGGCTTTCCAGCAGCGTTTATTGGGGCATTTTTTGCCGGTTCGCTTTTAATTGAGACCTTATTCTCTCTAGACGGTTTAGGTTTGATGTCCTTTGAAGCGGTCATGCGCAGGGACTATCCCGTAGTTTTTGGAACCTTGTATATCTTCACTTTAATTGGCTTATTTACTAAACTTATTTCTGATATTGCTTATGTCTTAGTAGATCCTCGAATTCAGTTTGGTTCGGAGGGTTCTTAATGGTTGCGGTCAAACCTAAAAATACAGCTTGGCAGAGATTCAAAAAAGACCGTTTAGGCTACTGGAGTTTATGGACTTTTTTAATTCTTTTTGGGATTAGTTTAGGCGCTGAATTTGTTGCCAACGATCGGCCGATTATTGCGGTATATCAGGGCAAGGTCTTTTTTCCAATTTGGAAAGATTATTCAGAAAAAACTTTTGGTGGTGACTTTGAAACCCCGACTGACTTTCATGATCCAGCGATTCGGGCTAATTTGAGTAGTGCCGGTAATTGGGCTATTTATCCGCCTGTTAAATATAGTTATTTAACGCTGAATTACTTTGCTAAGGAGCCTAATCCAGCTGGTCCATCCAGCGATAACTGGTTTGGAACAGACGATCGTGGTCGCGATGTTTTAGCGCGCCTGATTTATGGTTTTCGTTTATCGGTTTTATTTGGTTTGGTACTCACCTTAGTTGGGACTGTCATTGGAGTTTTTTTAGGTGGTTTGATGGGCTATTTTGGTGGACGTTTTGATTTAGTAAGTCAACGGCTTGTGGATATTTGGCGATCGATGCCTGAGTTATATTTATTGATTATTTTTGCCTCGATATTCACTCCAAGCATTTGGTTGCTCGTGATTTTGTTGTCTTTATTTAGTTGGATCAACTTGTCGGACTATGTCAGGATTGAGTTTTTTCGAAATCGCGCACTAGAGTACGTACGAGCCGCTAAAGCCTTGGGATTGACGAATACTCAAATCATGTGGCGACACATTTTGCCGAACAGTTTGATCCCGGTGATTACTTTTTTACCATTTCAGATGAGCGCTGCGATTTTATCTCTCACCAGTCTAGACTTTTTAGGCCTAGGTGTTCCTCCGGATACGCCGAGTTTGGGTGAGCTCTTATCCCAAGGTAAGGCGAACTTAGACGCTTGGTGGATTTCTTTATCGACATTTATCGTATTAGTTGGTACTTTATTACTACTTACATTTATGGGAGAGGCTTTAAGAAATGCCTTTGATCCACGTCGAAAGGCTTCTTCATGAGTTATGAACTAAGGATTGAGAACTTAAATATTTCTTTTGAACAAGGACGAAAACAAAAGAAAGTAGTCGATCAGTTAAGTTTTGTTGTGCCTGCGGGTCGGCGTGTTGCCATTGTTGGCGAATCAGGTTCAGGTAAATCTTTAACTGCATTATCTGTTTTAGGGCTTTTACCAGACGGTGCACAGGTAAGTGGCCATGTGTCGTGGAATGATCAGAACTTATTGCGCGCGAATTTGGAGGACCTGCGAGCCATTCGAGGACGTGAGATTGCGATGGTATTTCAAGAGCCAATGACAGCTCTTAACCCCTTATTTACCGTAGGTAATCAAATTGTTGAGGCTGTTCTAGTGCATCAGTCTGGGTTACAGAAAGCAGCTGCTTATGCCTTGGCTTTAGAGATGTTAGAACGGGTTGGTTTGTCGGATGCGCGTATGAAGTTACAAGCATACCCGCATCAGCTTTCAGGCGGTCAGCGTCAACGGGTCATGATTGCGATGGCCTTAGCAAGTAAGCCACGTTTATTAATTGCTGATGAGCCAACAACGGCTCTAGATGTCAATTTAAGGAAACAAATTTTAGATTTACTCAAGGAGTTGCAGCAAGACCCTGCAGGGCATGGCATGTCTGTCTTATTAATCACCCATGATCTAAATTTAGTGCGAAAGTTTGCCCAAGACGTGGTGGTGATGCATCAGGGGCGTTTGGTGGAGAGTGGGGCCGTGCAGGAGATCTTCGAGAATCCGCAAACACCGTATACACGGGCGTTAGTCGAAAGTAAGCCTGACAAAAACTTATTACCAGTTTTACCACTCGCACCTTATTTGATGAAAGCCGCGGCCATTAGTGTGTCTTATCCTAGGCCAAAGCTTGGTTGGGATCAAGTTCTCACGATGTTTGGGCGCACAGCTTGGAATATCGTCTTAGACCAAGTCTCTTTAGATTTAAGGCAGGGTGAGACAGTCGGAGTGATTGGTGAGTCGGGGTCTGGTAAGACTACTTTGGGAATGGCACTGTTAGGATTGATGCCAGGAATTTCTGCCAAGACCGAGGGGCAGCTAGAGGTTTTTGGACAATCTTGGCATACTTTAGGTGAAGCTCAAAAACGAGCGATGCGAGCTCGCTTGCAGGTCATATTTCAGGACCCATTTGGGTCACTATCACCACGCATGAGTATTGGGCAGATTATTGCAGAGGGTTTAGCAGTTCATCAGCCGCAGTTAAGTGCTAAGCAGCAGATGGACCGAGTGTTGGAGGTCCTAATTGAGGTTGGTTTAGAAAAAAACTCGATTGATCGCTATCCACATGAGTTTTCTGGTGGCCAACGGCAAAGGATTGCGATTGCTCGAGCTTTGATTTTAAAGCCCGAGATATTGATCTTAGACGAGCCAACCTCTGCGTTAGACGTCACCATACAAAAGCAAGTATTGGGTTTATTGACCCAGCTACAGCATAAATATAATTTGGCATATGTTTTAATTAGCCATGATATTTCAGTGATTGCTGCGATGTCGCACCGGGTGATTGTTCTGCAGCATGGCCAGATGGTCGAGTCTGGTGCTACTGCAGAGGTGATATATGCTCCCCAGCATCCTTATACACAGCATTTAATTGCCGAAGCATTTTGACGGTTTGTGGATAAAAGGCTTGATTAATAAAGAAATTATCTATAAAATAAAGATTCTTTGTTATTCTAAAAATATTTCTATGTCTTTTCAACGACTTACAAGAATAAATTGCGCAGGTACTTTACTAACAATTGCGATTGCTGGTGGTAGTATTTTGCCCGGATTTGCATATAGTCAAACTGTTGAAGAGGCTACCGTCACTCCTGTGAAACAAAATTTTTACGGTAAGGTAGTTGGTTCAGTAGTGGGCACTGTTTCTGATAGTTCTTCGACATTAATTAATAATGCGATGCAGTTAATTGGTGTGCGTTACCGATGGGGTGACAGTGTTCAGACTGGTTTTGATGCGAGTGCGTTTGTTAAATACGTCTTAAAAGATAATTTAGGCTTTCTGTTTCCGGTTAAGACGGATGACATCAGTAAAGTTGGTTTACAAATCTCCCGCGACAGTTTAAAGCCTGGAGATCTGGTATTTTTTAATACACTGAAACGTCAAAACTCCCACGTTGGTATTTATGTTGGAGAGAATAAGTTTATTCATGCACCAGCCCGAGGTTCTGGCGTTCGAGTTGATGACATGACTTCTGTTTATTGGAATATGAGATTTGATGGTGCGCGTCGAGTTGATGCTAAAACGCAGAACGAGCAAGCCGTATTGATGACGCAGTAAAAATAATCCAAACAATACTTCACGCAGAATATCATTCCAATTAGTAAAGTTTTTTTAAGGTATTTTTAACGTATTTTTTGGGGAGAATTTGTTTTAGTCTCTTATTCCCCTATGTATCAAGACCTTCGGGTCTTTTTTGCTTTGGACCTTGTTACTATTTACAGAATAATCTAAAAGTTAACAAGAAAAAATTATCCCGTCTTAAGGATTTCCAAAATTAGCGATAATATTTTTCAAGGTGTTGATTTGACTTTGCATCGCCACTTCCCCAGCAAGTATTGCGGCATTTCTGGATTTAAAGTCTGTGCCTTTCATATTTGCCAGTTGAGGGGTCACGACTACATCTGCCATCGGCAGTTCAAAAAAAGAAATACTTTTTCCCATAATGGTTGTGGTTTGCAATAAGACTCCCAAAGTGCCGCTAAATACTTGCTCGGCAGGCTCGGAAGAAATATTTACGGCGATAATAATATCTGCTCCCATTTGCTTTGCAAAGCGAATAGGTATGGGTGAACTCAGACCACCATCGACATAATCGCGTCCAGAAATACTAGTAGGAGCAAATATTCCAGGCACACTACTAGAAGCTCGGACTGCTTGACCAGTATCACCTCTTCGAAAAAGAATCGGCTCACCTGTTTTGAGGTCAGTGGCCACAATTCCCAGGGGGATTGACATATGTTCAATCAAGCGATTTTTGACGAGTTTATTCGTTTCTATTTGTAAGGCATCGCCTTTAATAAGTCCACCGAACTTCCCGGTAAATGGATTCGCCCAATCGGCGATCGTCGCCTCGTCCAAAATAATAGCTAATCGGTGTAATTCATTGCCGGAGATACCAGTTGCATAAACGGAAGCAATAACGCTACCGGCACTCGTACCCACAATCATATCGGGCTTGATGCCACTGGCCTCGAGCGCTTTGATCACGCCAATATGCGCAAATCCCCTGGCAGCTCCTCCCCCTAGAGCTAGGCCAATAACTGGTGGCCTTTTATTGGGCTGCATAGATGTTTGATTCGAGAGGTGGTTTGGGGTTGGATAGATTGCGCAGGAACTGATTAAAACGCAGATAGCCATCAACAAAAAGATATTCCAGCAGGATAGTGATGATTGATGGTTTTTGGGAGATGGCATGGATTGATATGGGGGTGAGCTTTTACAAGTTGTATGGCAAACGACTTTTTAGGCAGGTGGAATAGCCCTAGGTTTTACATGAGCTACCTCTATTAGCAGCGAGCACTTTAAAGCAGTCTCGAGGAGTGGCGGAGGGTTTCATCAAAAGATTTGTTTTTGGGTTAGATCAAAATTGCTATGAATGCTAAGATAATCGGTTATCATAATGCTCAGGGTTATTCGCTGCAACTAATTGTGGCTTAAATCTCTTGAGATTTCTCAAGGCATCAGCGTATTATTTAATTTTAGGTTGAGTTGTAGTGGTTTCGTATGACTATACCCGCAGACTCATTCATGAAACGACTTTGGATCATTCCACTTCGAACATGTTGAGATGTATTCTAAAGTTCAAAATAAATTTAAAATCCGAAGACTTTTGGCTTCACTAAGAAAGTAACTTAATTAAGCAATTTCGATTGCCACATATGATGATTGAAAACCATTACAAGACAGTCCTTGAGACGGCGCTTTTATGCGCCCCTGAACCCCTCTCTTTGAACGAGTTAGGTCGTTTATATGGTGATGAGGTAAGTACTGAAAATATCATTACCTGGTTAAATGAGTTACAGCACGACTGGGCAAGTGCTGGCATGGAGTTAGTTCACCTAGCTACTGGTTGGCGTTTCCAAAGCCGTTTGTCCATGCGTGAGTATTTAGATCGATTAACGGTTGATAAGCCACCGAAATACTCTCGGGCAGTACTTGAAACTTTAGCCATTATTGCCTATCGACAGCCAGTTACACGTGGCGAGATTGAAGAAATTCGGGGAGTAACTGTTAGTACCCAAATTATTCGACAACTCGAGGATCGAAATTGGATTGAGATTATTGGTCATAAAGATACGATTGGTCGGCCGGCATTATTCGCCACCTCTAAGCAGTTTCTAGATGATATGGGCTTGGCTAGTTTACAAGCCCTACCAACCTTAGAAGAAGGTATGGTGGTAGTCGATTTAGCTCAGCAAGTGATTAATTTTGAAAACACGCTGCTTGAGCCATTGAATGATTTATCTGTAGCAACTGCTTCCCTAGCAACTGCTGCCGAGTCATCATTGTCAGGTGTCACAAGTCAATTGACCGATTCATCGGTTGGCGATCTTGATCTTGTGCAGGACAATGCATCGCCCCCTTTCATAGAAAAAAATTCTGCCAATGAACCCAAATAGTAATGACCCGCATGATCTGTCGGGTCCGGTAATCGATCAGCCTCAGTCGACTTCGGAGGCTCCAAATCTGAATAAGAGTGCTTCAGGCTCTGTCCAGGGAGTTGACGGGGTTGGAGGGGCAGTGGGCCCAAATCCTGCCGAAAGTTCGGAGCAACGTCGCTTACGCAATCCACGTTTTGGTAAAAAGGGTGGGCGTTTTAATCAACATAAAAAACCGAAATTAGACGAAGCCGGTAATCCTATTCCAAATACTAGTCAGCCGTTTGAAGGTCGAACCCAACATGATCGCCCCAAAGGCAAGCCTCATGGCGCTCGCCATCAGCAGAAAACACCGCACCATCCGAATCCGCAAAATAACTCTAATCAGCAGGCACTTATTCAGGAAAGTCAGCAATTATTTGCGCAAGTTGTTTCTGGTGAGTTTGATGCTTTATTAGATATGCCGGAAAATATTGTTTCGAATCTGGGCAATCCTCACCATGATGAGGGGCAACATCAACCGATTGTTGATCCAAGTTTAAAGGCTTTAGAGGATGCTGAATTAGCTTCTAGCGGTCGTGATGGTGAGCACCGTGAGTCATTAGAGGATGACCAATTACCTGATCACTATCAATTTGCCAATGTCGACGATTTGCCAATGTCTTTGCGGGATGATGTGTGGTCTGACCTAGATGGCCTAGATGACGATGCCGAAGACGAAGACACGGTTAAATTACATAAGGTTTTAGCGGATGCTGGGATGGGTTCTCGGCGGGAGATGGAAGATTTAATTATTCAGGGGCGAGTTTCTGTAAATAGTATGCCAGCGCATATTGGTCAGCGGATTGGACCTACTGATCAAGTACGAATCAACGGCAAGCAAGTGCATCGTAAGATCCAAACTAAACCTGCGAGAGTATTGATTTACCACAAGCCGGCCGGGGAAATTGTTAGTCAATCTGACCCAGAAGGTCGTCCAACAGTGTTTGAGCGCCTACCTAAGCCTAAGGGGGGGAGATGGATTGCAGTTGGACGTTTAGACTTTAATACAGAGGGCTTACTTTTATTCACGACTTCAGGAGAGTTGGCGAATCGCTTAATGCATCCAAGATATGGCATTGAGCGTGAATATGCAGTGCGCGTGTTAGGAGAGTTAGAACACGAACAATTGCAATCATTAAAGACGGGGATTACTCTAGAGGACGGTGTTGCGAAGTTTTTACGAATAGCCGACGGGGGTGGTGAAGGGGCTAATCGTTGGTATCAAGTTGCTTTGACTGAGGGGAAGAATCGTGAAGTGCGGCGCATGTTTGAAGCGGTTGGTCATATTGTTTCGAGGTTGATTCGAACACGCTATGGAATTTTTATATTGCCACCGCGTTTACGTCGGGGGCGATTTGAAGAGGTCCCTGTGGAGCAGGTTATACAGTTGATGAAAGCGGCTGGCCTAAAAGTGCCACAGCAGTCAAGCTCAAACTTTGGTAAGGGCGCTCGAACTAGTGAACGTCCGTCGGAGGGGGGGCAGCCAGACCCTATGCAAACATCTGTTTCTTATTGGGGTTCAAGAGAAGCCCTCAAGATGGCTGATAATCATCATGGCTTGACCCAATACCGCAGTGGCTCAGGGAATTCTTCGGGGCAGGGGAATGCAAACGGCAACCACCAAAAGAGCGGAAATAATCACCAAAAATCTGGTCAAGTTGGTCGAGGCGGGCAGCGTGGCTCTAGTGGAATGAAGATTTCACATGAAAGTGGGTTTGCGGGTCCAAGTGGGGGAGGTGGAACTGGTCGTCGACCATCCAAGGCAGGTTCTAAGAATCGACCTAAAACAGGTTATGTAGGTTCTCGCGCCAAGAAACCTGGCGGGATGAGTTAATTTAGTATATAATCTTATTTACTAAATTTAGTACTGAAATTTAGTATTTATGTAGTCAAAAACATCGTAAAAAAAGCGTTAAAAAAACTGCAGTAATAATGTTGGAAATGGGCACTTGCCCATTTTTTTTTGGATGAATCGGTTTTGTTCATTTGAAAAATTTTTAGTTTTATATGAATTGCGCAACGAGATTAACAACGGGATTAGCAACGTGAATCAGGCCATTATTATTGCAGAAGTTGTCGAGAATTTAGGATACTCACTAGTTGATATTGAGCGGGAGGGTCGTGGTTTATTGCGGGTCACGATAGAAAACCAAAATCCTGATGAGCTAATTACGGTTGGAGATTGCGAGAAGGTAAGCCATCAATTAACTTATACGTTGCCAGTCGAAAATGTGCCTTTTGATCGTTTGGAGGTTTCTTCGCCAGGAGTGGACCGGGTGATTAAAACGGCCGAAGATTTTATACGTTTTAATGGGCTAGAAATCAATTTAAAGTTACGTGTTGCCATGGGCAATCGTAAAAATTTTACGGGTGTTTTACAAGGCTTAGTAAAAGGCTCTGTAGCATCCCGGGATGCTGTTTGGGGTTTGCTGATAGAACCAAAACCTGGTGAATCAGCAATGCTTGAATTTACATTGGCGGATGTTGATAAAGCTCGCTTAGTACCAGTATTAGATTTTAAAGGAAAAAAATCATGAGTAAAGAAGTTCTCCTTTTAGTAGATGCCCTTGCGCACGAGAAGAATGTTGATCGTGCGGTAGTTTTTGATGCGCTTGAATTAGCTTTAGCATCAGCAACAAAAAAGCGCTACAACATGGATGTGGATATTCGGGTATCAATTGATACGCATACAGGAGAGTATGAAACCTATCGGCGTTGGCTAGTAGTTCCTAATGAAGCTGGCTTACAGGAGGCGGATAAAGAAATTCTGCTCTTTGAGGCTCAAGAGGATATTGCTGATATTGAGGTTGGTGAGTTCATGGAGGATGTGATCGAATCCGTTGCCTTTGGAAGAATTGGCGCGCAGGCTGCCAAGCAGGTAATTTTGCAACGTATTCGCGACGCTGAGCGTGAACAGATTCTGAATGACTTTTTAGAGCGTGGTGAAAAGGTTATGAATGGTACTGTTAAGCGAGCCGATAAGAATGGTTTAATCATTGAATCTGGTCGAGTTGAGGCTTTACTGAGGCGTGATCAAATGATCCCCAAAGAAAACTTGCGAAGTGGCGATAGAGTGCGAGCTTATATTTTAAAAGTCGATCGAGAAGCCCGTGGTCCACAAGTTGAATTGTCTAGAACTTGTCCAGAGTTTTTGCTGAAGTTATTTGAAAATGAAGTACCAGAAATCGAGCAAGGTTTATTAGAGCTCAAAGGAGCTGCTCGAGACCCAGGCGTGCGTGCCAAAATTGCTGTTGTTACACATGACAAGCGCGTAGATCCAATTGGTACATGCGTTGGTGTGCGCGGCACACGCGTCACTGCAGTTCGAAATGAGGTAGCGGGTGAGGCGGTAGATATTGTTTTATGGTCTGAAGATCCAGCGCAATTTGTGATTGGTGCCTTAGCGCCCGCGCAAGTATCTTCGATTGTGGTTGATGAAGAAAGGCATGCGATGGATGTGGTGGTTGACGAAGAGAACCTAGCCATTGCCATTGGTCGAAGTGGTCAGAATGTGCGCTTAGCTAGTGAATTGACAACTTGGCAGATCAATATTATGACCCCAGAAGAATCAGCCAAGAAAACTGAAGACGAGTCCCAGAAAATTCGCGAACTTTTTATTGCTAAGTTAGATGTAGACGCTGAAGTTGCCGACATCTTGATTGAGGAGGGTTTTGGAAGTTTAGAAGAAGTAGCTTACGTCCCATTGAGTGAGATGTTAGAAATTGATGCCTTTGATGAAGATACTGTAAATGAGTTACGAACAAGGGCACGTGATTCGTTATTAACGATGGAGATCGCCAAGGAAGAAGATGCCGAGGAAGTATCGCAAACGTTAGAGTCGGTAGATGGCATGACTGCAGATTTAGTTGTGCAGTTAGCTAGTAATAATATTTCTTCCAGAGATGATTTGGCCGAGTTGGCTGTTGATGAACTAGTAGAGATGACCCAAATTGATGAGGAGCGTGCGAAGCTTCTCATTATGACGGCTCGTGCTCACTGGTTTAACTGAAGATGAAGGGATCGCATGGCGACCACCACTGTAAAAAAACTGGCTGAAGAACTAAAACGTTCTTCAGATAATTTGCTTGAGCAATTAAGATCTGCAGGGATTAGTAAAACTGCAGAAGACGAAGAATTAACTGAGCAGGATAAAAAAAGTTTATTAGATTATTTGCAAAAAGCCCATGGCACGACTGTTGATCCAGGGGGTCGGAAAAAGATTACATTAACGAAGCGTGAAACCAGCGAAATCCGACAATCAGACTCTGCAGGTCGAACACGAACAGTTCAAATTGAAGTTCGCAAGAAACGCGTCATTTCTAAAAATCCCGATGTTGCTGAGGTTGTTAATGAACTACCAGTCAAGCTGGCTGAGCCAGTTGCTTTTGTTTTAGATGATGAAGAATTAGCCAAGAGAGAAGCCGAAGCAAACCGCCAAGCCCAACTTCTCGCTCTTCAAGAAGCAGAACTTCAAGCCGCCAATGAAGCGCGTAAGTTAAAGCAAAAACAGGCCCAAGAATTATTAGAGCAAGAGAAGCTTACAACGGCGAAGACGGGTGATGAAAATTCGACTAAACAGGCTTCCGAAGACAGTTTAGTGCCAAATGCGCCAAAACTTACTCAAACTGTGGTGGCTGCTGTGCCAGTCGAAAAAGATACAACAGAAGAGGATTTAAAATCGGTTCGGACGCGTCGCGCTTTAGCAGAGGCCGAAGCTTTAGCCATTCGCGAAATGATGAGTACACCAGCAAAGGTGTTGAAAGCCCCTGTGCCAGTAACGCCGCCGGCGGATGATAAAAAGGGAACCCTGCACAAGCCAATTAAAACTGAAACTACAGATGAGAAGAAAAAAACAGTTAGTAAAGTTCCTGGCAAGTTAATCAAAACATCAGGTACCTCTTCCACCTGGCAAGAAGAAGGTGTGAAGAAAAAGACCGTACTAAAGACCCGCGGAGATTCGACAGGGGGAATTGGAGGAGGTTGGCGCAGTGGTGGTGGTCGCAAAAAATCACACGCCTCTCAAAGTGATGTAGAAACTAACTTTGTCGCGCCGACTGAGCCAGTGGTGCGAGATGTACACATCCCTGAAACCATTACGGTGGCCGATCTTTCTCACAAAATGGCTGTTAAAGCTGCTGAAGTGATTAAGCTACTCATGGGTATGGGGCAAATGGTAACGATTAATCAGGTTCTTGATCAAGATACCGCGATGATTATTGTCGAGGAAATGGGGCATACTGCACATGCTGCTAAATTAGACGATCCGGAGATTGATTTAGGAGATCAGGCTAGCCATGATGTTGAACTGTTACCTCGCTCACCCGTGGTGACAGTAATGGGACACGTCGATCACGGTAAGACTTCCTTACTGGATAAGATTCGGTTTTCTAAAGTTGCATCGGGCGAGGCGGGCGGAATTACCCAGCACATAGGCGCATACCATGTGCAAACCCCAAAAGGGATGATTACATTTTTAGATACTCCTGGTCATGAGGCATTTACAGCCATGCGTGCCCGTGGTGCATTAGCTACAGATATTGTTATTTTGGTGGTAGCGGCTGATGATGGAGTGATGCCACAAACTAAAGAAGCGATTGCCCATGCCAAAGCCGCTGGCGTTCCAATTGTGGTGGCGATTAATAAAATGGATAAGCCGGAGGCTAATCCAGAGCGGGTTAAACAAGAGTTAGTTGCTGAACAAGTCGTGCCTGAAGAGTATGGTGGTGATTCCCCATTTATTTCAGTATCGGCCAAGACCGGTGATGGTTTAGATACCTTATTAGAAAATGTGTTATTACAAGCTGAGGTCTTAGAGCTCAAGGCTGCCGTTTCTACGCCTGCTAAAGGACTTGTTATTGAGGCACGCTTAGATAAGGGTAAGGGTCCAGTCGCAACTATCTTAGTGCAATCGGGTACTTTGAGAAGGGGTGATATGCTGCTTGTGGGCCAATCATTTGGCCGAGTTCGGGCAATGCTTGATGAAAACGGTAAGCCTTGTAATGAGGCCGGTCCTTCCATACCAGTTGAGATTCAAGGGCTCTCAGAAGTTCCATCCGCTGGCGAAGATGTTTTAGTTGTATCGGATGAACGTAAGGCTCGAGAAATTGCGCTTTTCCGTCAGGGTAAATTCCGTGACGTGAAGTTAGCAAAGCAACAAGCTGTGAAGTTAGAAAACATGTTTGATAACGTTGGCGAGGGCAGTGTTGAGACGAAGTATCTGCCAATTATTATTAAAGCTGACGTCCAGGGTTCTCAAGAGGCTTTAGCACAATCCTTAGTAAAACTGTCTACACCAGAGGTGAAGGTACAAATTGTGCACGCTGCGGTTGGCGGTATTTCAGAAACGGATATTAACCTTGCCGTAGCATCAAAAGCTGTAGTTCTTGGTTTTAACTCGCGAGCAGATGCCTTAGCGCGTAAATTGGCAGAGTCCAATGGTGTAGATATACGTTACTACAACATTATTTATGACGCTGTTGATGAGATTAGGGCCGCAATGAGTGGTATGTTAACGCCAGATAAGAAAGAAGAAGTCACAGGCTTAGTAGAAATTCGGCAAGTCTTTACAGTTTCTAAAGTCGGTTCGATTGCTGGTTGTTTGGTGGTGGATGGTGTGGTCAAGCGGACATCAAAAGCCCGCTTACTGCGTGATAACGTAGTTATTTGGACGGGTGAATTAGATTCACTCAAACGCTTTAAAGATGATGCCAAAGAGGTTCGAGCTGGTTTAGAGTGCGGCTTGTCACTGAAAAACTATAACGATATTAAAGAGGGTGATCAGTTAGAAGTATTTGAGGTAACTGAAGTGGCAAGGACTTTGTAGCTTCGGATGAAGAAGTCACCCAAACATCGCACATTGCGCATTGCAGATCAGATTCAAAGAGATTTGGCGCAATTGATACCTCAGGAAATTCGTGATCCAGCGATGGGCTTAGTCACACTTCAGTCAGTTGAATTAACGCCTGATTTGGCGCACGCCAAGATTTATTACTCAGTGCTTGGGGCCTCTCCAGAGGTTTGCGCAAGAATTTTTAAAGACAAAGCCGGTTATTTGCATTCCTTATTATTTAAACGCTTACGCACACATACTGTCCCCACTCTGCATTTTATTCATGATCAATCGATTGAACGTGGTTTGGAGATGTCACGGCTGATCGATTTGGCGATGCAAGACACTGCTCCTGAAAAACCTAAAGAGGATTAAACGTGCGCAATTCTTTGCCACGCTGGACTGATGGGGTTGTATTATTTGATAAACCCACTGGTATCAGCTCTCAAAAAGCGGTGACGATAGTCAAGCACGCGTGTCATGCTGACAAGGCTGGGCATACTGGAACTTTAGATCCTTTAGCAACTGGTTTACTGGCTGTTTGTTTAGGTGAAGCAACTAAATATTCGCAAGACTTATTGAACGCAGACAAAACATACATTACTACCATGATGTTTGGTGTCAAAACTGACACAGGTGATGCTGAGGGTAAGAAGGTTGGGCAAGTTGCAACGTCCCAAGAAGCTTTTGATCCAAAGAACTTCGCTGCTAAATTAGAACAATTGACACCGCAGTTTGTGGGTAATATTTTGCAAGTTCCACCAATGTATTCCGCGATTAAGCGGGACGGAAAACCTTTATATGCATATGCACGCGAGGGCGAGATGTTTGATTTAGAGCCTCGGAAAATTCGGATCAATCATCTGACTTGGCTATCTGTTGTATGGCCGGTAGCTGTTTTAGAAGTAAGCTGTAGTAAGGGAACTTATATTCGAAGTTTAATTAACGATTTAGGGGATGCGCTTGGTTGTGGAGCTCATATGACAGCTCTGCGCAGAACGCAAATAGGGCATATCAATATCGCCCTAGCGCAGCAAGAATTAGCCATCAAGACTGCGCCAGAAATTTTACCGGTAGACGCTTTGATTACCCATTTACCAGAGTTAATCTTTCATCATGATTTAGCTATTCGTTGCAAGATGGGACAGAGGCTTTTATTCAAGGATGTCTTAACAGATGCTGACATGAGTAGCTGGCAACAGTTCAATCAGCCGATTAAAATTTATTATTCGCATAAATCATCAGAGCAGTTTATGGGCTTAGTTGAGTTGCGTGATGGAGTTCTCCATCCCAAGCGATTAATGGCTACAGACCGCCTTGAAAATTTACTTGCTCAGGGGGTTAACACATGTCAAACCTCTGACACTTTAGAGTTGCAAAATAGTACCAATCCGATTCACTAGTTTATTTGAAAGTATTAAGATGACCACCAGAGCTATACGAAACATTGCCATTATTGCCCACGTTGACCATGGAAAGACGACTTTAGTCGATCAACTACTCCGTCAATCGGGTACTTTCCGATCGAATCAAGCGATGACTGAGAGAGTCATGGATTCAAATGATTTAGAAAAAGAACGGGGCATCACGATTTTGGCGAAGAATTGTGCTGTGGAGTATGAGGGGACGCACATTAATATTGTTGATACGCCAGGACATGCTGATTTTGGTGGAGAGGTAGAGCGCGTATTGTCGATGGTTGATGGGGTTTTGCTTCTAGTAGACGCTGTTGAGGGACCTATGCCGCAGACTCGATTTGTAACTAAAAAAGCTTTAGCACTCGGATTGCGTCCTATTGTCGTCGTGAATAAAGTTGACCGGCCTGGAGCGCGTATTGAGTATGTCGAGAATTCTACCTTTGAGTTATTTGATAAATTGGGTGCAACTGAAGAGCAACTGGACTTTCCGATTGTGTATGCATCTGGATTAAATGGCTTCTCTGGCTTAACTTCGGACGTTCGTGAAGGCGACATGCGGTCTTTATTTGAAACGATTATCAAATATGTTCCGGTCCGGGATGATGATGTCACTGGACCACTGCAATTTCAAATTTCTTCAATTGACTACAACAGTTATGTAGGAAAGATTGGGGTTGGGCGAGTGAGTCGGGGAACGATCAAGCCGGGTATGGATGTCATGTGTGTTAATGGCCCTGGTGGTGAAAGCTTTAAGGGGCGGATTAACCAATGCTTAAAGTTTAAGGGTTTAGAGCGTGAGCAGGTTAGTGAGGCAATTGCTGGGGATATTGTTTTAATTAATGGCATAGAAGATATTGCGATTGGGACAACGATTTGCGCCCTGGATCATTTAGATCCGTTACCGATGCTCAAAGTGGATGAGCCGACTTTGACGATGAATTTTATGGTGAACACGAGTCCATTAGCTGGTCGTGAGGGAAAGTTTGTGACGAGTCGTCAATTACGCGATCGACTAGATCGCGAACTCAAAGCCAATATGGCACTGCGCGTTAAGGATACAGACGACGATACTATTTTTGAGGTATCTGGTCGCGGCGAATTACATTTAACCATTTTGATTGAGAATATGCGTCGCGAGGGTTATGAGTTGGCTGTATCCCGGCCACGGGTAGTTTTTCATGAAGAGGATGGCGTTCGTAAAGAGCCGTATGAGAACTTAACGGTGGACGTTGAAGACACCACGCAGGGTTCGGTGATGGAAGAGTTGGGTAAACGTAAAGGCGAGTTACAGGACATGGTCAGTGATGGCAAAGGGCGAACCCGTTTAGAGTACCGCATACCTGCTAGGGGATTGATTGGTTTTCAAGGCGACTTTTTAACGATGACTCGTGGAACGGGTCTGATGAGTCATACCTTTGATTGTTATGATGTAGTTAAGGATGGTATTTTAGGCGAACGACATAATGGTGTATTAATTAGCCAAGACAATGGCGAAGCTGTTGCTTATGCCTTATGGAAGTTACAAGATCGTGGCCGGATGTTTGTATCTCCTGGCGATCCACTGTATGAAGGGATGATTATTGGCATACATAGTCGCGATAACGATTTAGTGGTCAATCCAATTAAGGGTAAGCAATTGACGAACGTGCGTGCTTCGGGAACTGATGAGGCGGTTCGATTAGTAACACCTATTCAGATGTCTCTCGAATATGCGGTAGAGTTTATTGCTGATGATGAGTTAGTCGAAGTGACTCCGAAGAGTATTCGTTTACGCAAGCGTTATTTAAAAGAACACGAGCGAAAAAAAGCGTCTCGCGAATAGAGGTTTTTCGATTGCGCGTTTTGAAATGTTCCTAAAACCTTTAGAAGTTCGAAATGGCGTGAGTCCTAGTCGGGTTTATTTACCTGAGGGGGCTTATTCCACGGTATTAGATTTCTTAGAGTTACGTTTTTCTCGAGGAACCCGGCTTGGATGGGAGAGGCGAATGATACAGGGTCGGGTATTTGATCAACACGGTATCCCGATTGCGCCGGATTCGCCTTATACCCCGCGTTGTTTAATTTTTTATTATCGGGAGCTTCAAGAAGAGTCTCTGATTCCCTTTGTTGAGAAGGTAATCTATGAAGACGAGCATATTGTAGTCGCTGACAAGCCCCATTTTCTGCCAGTTACCCCGATTGGCCCTTATATTCAGGAGACTTTATTAGTTCGGCTTCGTAATCGTTTAGGTCATGAGCATTTGAGTGCGGTTCATCGATTAGATCTAGAGACCGCAGGTTTAGTTCTATTTACTAAGCAAGTTGGCCTGAGAAATACCTATGCCGCATTATTTAGAGAGCAGGCAGTCAAGAAAATTTATCAGGCAATTGCACCTTATCAGCCATCATTGTCACTGCCGATTATGCGTTCTAGCCGAATCGAGCGCGCGGTTCGATTTATGCAGATGCAAGAAGTATTAGGTCAAGCCAATGCGCATACTTTGATCCGGATTCTTGATCAGTATAAAGATTTAGCGAGGTATCAACTAGAGCCGCGCACTGGTAAAAAACATCAATTACGCGTGCATATGAGTGCTTTAGGGGTTCCTATCTTAAACGATCACATCTATCCTGTTTTACAAGAATATATCGAACCAAGCCTACGAACCTACAATCATCCTTTGCAACTATTAGCCCAAGAGTTACATTTTACGGATCCGATCACGAGTCAACGGCAATTTTTTCAATCCAGTTATACCTTAGATTTTCCAGTGACACGATAAATAAGGCTTAAGAAAACATCAAAAGGAATAGACCTCTATAATTTCTTTTTCAATCACTGATGCGTATCACATGTCTAATTTATCTAAGAAGTCAAAGTTGTCCCTAGTCGAAATAAAAAATCAAGTTGTAAAAGTTTATCAAGTTTTAGGATTTATTTTCATTGCTTTATTTCTGACAGTATCCCTTTGCGGTATTTTTTTATCGCGGATTAATTTTTAGGTATTTTGATTGACTTGGGTTGATGTAATGATCAAAAGTTAATTAAGGAAATATGCATATTCTTAAAAATAGTTTGTTTTTTAAGTAGTTTTCTTGTAATCTAAATTGTTGCCTGAAGACGCAGGGTTAATAGATGGTTTAGGCTTTAAAACAATCTTTATGGGTTTTTGATGCCGAAGAGGTCTATTATTAGCTTGGATCAATTGATTAATTTTTATTGATTTAGTAGGGGATTTATAGCAACCTAGGGTTTTCCATAACTAGAATGAGTATTCATTTAGTTTATCATTTGATCATTAGTTTAATCACGGAGAAATACATGTTAAAACATCATATTCGTAGGCAGTTATTGGTGGCCTCAGTGGCGGTCATTGGTCTGATTGGTTCGATGGGCCTAAGTCATGCGCAAAGCAAACCACCCATTAAAATTGGTTTTGGTATGGCTGAAACAGGTGGCTTAGCGGCAAATGGTAAAGCTGCGAAACTGGCCATGGAAATTTGGCGGGAAGAGACTAATAAAAAAGGTGGTCTACTTGGTCGCCAGATCGAGTTTGTATCTTATGATGATCAAACTAACCCATCCTTAGTTCCAGGGATTTATACAAAGTTATTAGATTCTGACAAAGTGGACTTGGTCGTCTCTGGCTACGGTTCTAACCTCATTGCCCCTGCTATGCCGCTTGTGATGCAGCGTAATATGGCTTTTATGACCTTGTTTGGACTTGGTGTGAATGATAAATTCAACTATCCTGGTTACTTTCAGATCATGCCTAATGGCGAAAAGCCTGGTGAAGGCTTAACTTACGGATTTTTTGAAGCTGCGATGCAAGCCAATCCAAAACCGACCACTGTTGCTTTGGTGGGTGGTGACGCAGAATATCCTTTTGTTGCTTTAGAGGGTGCTCGGATTAACGCCAAGAAATTTGGTTTAAAAGTGGTTTACGATAAAACTTATCCGCTATCAACTACTGACTATGCACCGATAGTACGTGCGATACAAGCCACGAATGCAGACGTTGTTTTTGTTGCTTCATATCCTCCGGATACGATTGGTATGGTTCGTGCTGCAAACGAGGTTGGCCTCAAAACTAAAGTGTTTGGTGGTCCAATGATTGGCACAGGTTTTGCCTCTGTGAAAAAACAGCTCGGCCCATTGCTCAATGGTGTAGTTGGATATGAACTATATGTACCAGAGCCTACGATTAAGTTCCAAGGGGTTGAAGCCTTTTTGAAAATTTATCAGTCGCGTGCCGCTAAAGAAGGTGTAGATGAATTAGGTTATTATCTCCCCCCATTTGCCTATGCCATGATGGAAATTCTTGGGCAAGCAGTTGAGAAGGTAGGTAGTATTGATCAGAAAAAGATCATGGACTACATTCACGCTACACCATTCAAAACAGTCGTTGGTGACGTACGTTTTGCTAAAAATGGTGAGTGGACGGTTGGTCGTCCCCTCTTTGTTCAATATCGAGGCGTCGTTGGTAACGACGTGGATCAGTTCCGTAAACCTGGAAAGACCCCGATTATATTTCCTAAAGAGTTCAAGTCTGGGGACTTACGTTCACCATTCGAAGAAGCTCGTAAGCAGTAATCTCTCATAAAAAATCCCCAGCTATTTGGTTGGGGATTTTATTTATTTAAATGGGTTTATGAATATTTCATTTGATTTATTGATCAATGCGATCATTTCTGGACTGTTGCTTGGTGGATTTTATGCTGCCCTCAGTTTAGGGATCTCCATTTCTTTTGGCATGTTAGACATTGTGAACATTGCTCATCCGGCTTTAGTTATTTTAGGGGCCTATTTGACTTGGTGGCTCAACCTGACCTTTGGCTTTGACCCCATTCTTGGTGGCTTTTTATTGGCGCCATTCTTTTTCTTATTAGGAATTGCGATTTACCGCATTTATCATGATCGTTTTGAAAAAGGTGGTGGTGGTGACTCGTTACGTGGGTTGGCATTTTTTTTCGGCATCTTATTTATTATTGAGATGATTTTGATTCTTTTATTTGGGGTGGATTATCGTAATGTCAATACACCATATACTGATCAATCGATGCCGCTTGGTTTTTTATCGATCCCATATCGTTTATTGATACCCTTTGTTATTTCAGTTACTTTACTATTAGTGATCCGTTGGGCACTGAAAAAAACTTATTTTGGTCGGGCGGTGAGTGCGGTTGCACAAGATCCATTAGCACTGCAGCTAATGGGAGTTAACCCAATTAAAATTAAGGGTTATGCATTCGGATTATCTTTATTTACTGCCGCAATCGGTGGTGCGATGTTGATTATTATTCAGTCAGTTCAACCATCGATTGGAAGAGAGTACATCGGCTTGGTATTTGCTATTTGCGTTTTAGGTGGAATGGGAAATCTAACTGGTACCTTACTTGGTGCGATGATTCTAGGGATTGCTGAGAGTATGACAGCGACTTTCGCTGGCCCTTCATGGGCGCCAGCGGTTTCCTTTGGTTTACTTTTATTAACATTAATCTTTAGACCACAGGGTATTCTTGGAAAATGAGAAACGATCGTAATTTTTTTCTAGGTCTCATTATTTCTTTATCCTTCATGATCTCTTTACCATTTTGGGTAAAGTCTGAGTTCTTTTTCTTTGCTGCGTACTCTGTTTTACAGTTTGTCATTTTAGCTAGTGCGTGGAATATTCTTGGGGGCTATGCAGGTTACGTCAACTTCGGCTCAGCGGCATTTTTTGCTATTGGCGCATACTCGACTATCGTTGGATATAAGTTGCAATTCCCACAGGGCTTCAATATTGTCTTTGGAACATTTGTGGCGGCAGTTGTCGGCCTTGGGATGGGATATGTGACCTTGCGTTTGCGTGGCGTCTATTTTTCCATTGCGACTTTAGCGATGTCTGTTGTGTTATTTACCATTGTGACTAATTGGCCTTTTGTTGGTGGTGCACGCGGCGTGTATGTGATTGTGCCAAGAGAGTCTCCAATTGGTATTGGGCAGTATATTCACTGGCTATATTTTTTAATATTAGGGATGGCTACCATATCGGTTGTTATTTCTAGATTTATTGAGAACTCCTCCCTCGGTCAGGGGTTGATGGCTATTCGGGATGATGAGAGTGCGGCTGAAGGATTGGGTGTACCAACTCTAAAATTAAAACTTATTGCGACGACTATTAGTGGAGCCTTAATGGGCTTAGCTGGTACGACATTCCCTTATTTAATCACTTATGTAGAACCGACTGCAACATTTAACTTGTCGTATGCGGTGAATAGTATTGCCATGCCCATTGTAGGTGGTCTGGGTTCTTGGTTAGGACCGTTAGTCGGAGCTTTACTATTAGGATCGATTCAGCAGGCGGCCTCTGTAACACTTTCTTCTTCTTGGAACTTATTGATTGTCGGTGGCGTGTTAGTATTTTTTGTCACATTAGCTCCGAATGGTTTGATTGGAATTTTTAAAAAGCGGCCTAGTAAATAATGGAAAATCAACATCAGCCACTCGTCAGGGTATCTGACATTACGAAAAAGTTTGGTGGATTTACGGCTTTGAGTAATGTGAGTTTAGATATTGCCCCTGGCGAGCGAGTTGGCTTAATTGGTCCAAATGGTTCGGGTAAAAGTACTTTAGTGAATTGTATCTCTGGTATGGTCGATATCGACGGCGGTCATATTTTATTGAACAATACCAATATCAGTCAGTTAGCCCCCCACGCTCGGGTACATGCTGGGATTGCTCGAAGTTTTCAAATTCCAAGACCGTTTAAGAGCATGAGTGTGCTTGAGAACATCAAGGTTGTTTTAACCTTTTCTGGTAACCAGCGTTTAGACTCTAATGAGTCAAGAAGTACGGATGAGCGTGCGATTGCGATGGTTGAGAGTGTAGGACTAGCCCCAAAAATGCATGCTATTTCTGCAAGTTTGACACAGGTTGAATTGCGTAAATTAGAGTTAGCAAGGGCTATGTCTGCTAATCCAAAGTTATTAATTGCAGACGAGGCGCTGGCCGGTTTATCTGGAGCCGAAGTTGACGAGGTTCTCGTATTGATTATGAATATGAAGGCTAAGGGCGTTTCAGTTCTTTTGATTGAGCACATCATGAGTGCTGTCATGCAATTCTCTGAAAGACTTGTAGTCTTGGTTGCTGGCAATAAGATTGCCGATGGTAATCCTCAAGACGTCATTAACAATCCAGAAGTGATAAGGGCTTATCTTGGCGAATAAGATTATTCTCAAAGACATTAATGCAGCCTATGGCGCTGTTCAAGTGTTACATGGCATTTCTATGGATGTCGGTCATGGGGAAACGGTTGCCTTATTGGGAACCAATGGTAATGGTAAATCGACCTTGATCAAGGTTGTTGCTGGTTTAGTCAAATCTACGCAGGGCACAGCCCTGGTGGTCATTGACGATGTTGAGCATAATTTGGCGGGTTTAACACCAGAGGAAATCGTTAATTTAGGTGTGGCAATGGTTCCAGAGGGTCGACGGTTATTTCCGTTGTTAACTGTCGAAGAAAATCTTCTTCTAGGTGCTTCAAGACCTTTTGCACGCGCCCATGTGGACGAGACTATGGCGTATTGTTTTGAGGTCTTTCCTAAATTAAAAGAGCGCAGAACTCAACGCGCAGGGAGTATGAGCGGTGGTGAGCAGCAGATGGTCGCTTTAGCTCGGTCGTTGATGACGATGCCAAAGATTTTGCTGATTGATGAACCCTCGGTTGGTTTAGCCCCGATCATTGTCAAGCAGATGATTGATAAGATTGCTGAATTAAAAGTTCAAAAAAGTTTAACGATTTTAATGGCTGAGCAAAACTTTACACAAGCGATGCGTATTGCTGATCGTGGCTATGTGATTGTGCATGGTGAAATCAAAATTACTGGAAGTGCTTCGGAGTTAGCCAGTAACGATGTGGTGCGACAGTTATATATGGGTGTTTAATGCGATACATAGAATAGATAAAATGATGAAATTCTCCTTACCAAGTGATCGAGTACCTTTTGTACCTATTGTAGATCGCCCGATGTGGCATTTACCAGACGGTAACCGTTTACTCGTCTGGATTATTGTCAACGTTGAGCACTGGACGATGGCAAATCCGATGCCGCGTTCTGTTCTTAGTCCACCGATGGGGCAACCTATGCAGCCAGATGTTCCCAATTGGGCTTGGCATGAATATGGTATGCGAGTTGGCTTTTGGCGAATATATGATGCCTTAGTGCAACGTAATATTGTGCCAACATTAGCCACTAACGGAATTGTTTGCGAATCGTATCCTCGTGTGGTGGAGTCTACTTTAAAACACGGCTGGGAGATGATGGGGCATTCCTATATTCAGGGCCCAATGCATAAAGTCCCAGATCAATTAGAGGCGATTCAAAAAACCATTGAAACGATCAAGAATTTTACTGGACAGACTCCGATTGGTTGGGAAAGTCCAGGTTTAACTGAAACTGAGGTTACTATTGATCATTTATCGCAAGCAGGTATTCAGTATGTCGCTGATTGGCCATTGGATGATCAGCCCACTTGGATTGCCGCATCCCCTAAGCCGGTTTTATCTGTCCCTTATACCGTTGAAACAAATGATATACCCATGATGCTATTGCAACACAATCGTGGCAATGAGATGTTGTTGCGTGGTCAAGAGCAGTTTGATCGCTTACTGCAAGACAGCCATACTATTCCAAGAGTGATGGCAATCAGCGTGCATCCCTATATTACTGGTGCACCACACAGAATTGCTTATTTTGAGCAGTTATTAGATTACGTGCAGTCGAAAAAAGGTGCATTAATTTGCACGGGGGAGCAGATTCATGATTTGTACCGTGCTCAGTTTCCTGCGCCGGCAGTAGTTGCCCCTAAGAAATAACTATAACTATATATAATAATAAGGACTCCCAACAGAGTTAAGCCGCTCCAGTAATGAAGCGGTATTTTTTTATCTACTCTTAAATGGGATGTTGGCTTTGTAGAAGGGTTGTTATATCAACAGCAGTCTCGGCCATTACGCGCTTTGCAATGCCTTGCAAATCTTTTTTTAGTTCCTCTTGGCCTTGGGCGGACATGTATTGTCCTAGATATTGAGCGCGGGCAATCACGCGTTGACCGATCCGAAGGCGATCATCTTGATATGCCAAAATTGCTTCTGGGCTGGCTCCTAATTGCGCAATATGATTACAAAGAGACATTGCGTCCTCAGCTGCTTTGGATACGCCCATCCCGACATGAGGCCTTGCAACAAAACTAGCATCGCCCATTAAGGCAATTTTTTCGAAGGCGATTTTTTCAGAATAGACATCATAAATTGGTTGAAAAAATACCATACCAGTTTTTTCAAGAACCTCGGCCCATTGTGGCGCTAGCGTTTTTCTAGCACGCTCGCGAATATGTGCGATATGTTTATAGGACACTTTAACGGGGGCTATGCCTTGCGGAAAGTAATTTCCATCTGCATCCGTGAGTAAATCCCGCAGGGCGTTATCAGCAGGTGCCTGGTGGTACCAAACAAAATTATAGCGACGATTTCCGCGGGTAATATTGTTATTTAGTCCGGCTACGGGATAGCCTAAAATCTGTTCACCTTCTGGTAAGCCAAAACTAAAATATTCAAAGAGTGTATTGAGAGTATGTTGGCTCAGAAGGTACTCGTCACAAACTCCTCGCCAGGCCACATAGCCAGCATACTCAGGCACGGCTTTTGGGCAAAGAATTGCGCGAACTGCGGAGCGAAGACCATCCGATGCAATCAGAAGATCGCCCGTAAATTGAGTACCATCCTCACAATAGGCTGTTACATGCGAGCTATCTTGCTCTAGACGATGTAGTGTTTTACCACCGTGGTACCTACTTGCTGGAAACTTTTCTTTGAGAAGGTGGTAGAGCCTACTCCAAGAGGTAAGAACTTGAGGCAAGTGCATTTGCGCGATGGTATCACCCTGCGCATCCAGTGTGACTCTGCCTTGCACAGGCACGCCGATATTATCGTCTAATGTAATGCCAACCAGACTTAAGGCTTGCATCAGTGAAGGGTGGGTTACGATACCAGCACCACGACCATCTAAAGAGCCGAGAACTTTTTCTAAAATATGTACTTCATGGCCAGCGCAGTGTAATAAATTACCAACAAATAAACCACCCAGTGAGCCACCAACGACTAAAATCTTTGCCATATTATTCCAAATAGTTAGGGGGCTGAGGTAATACCCAATTTTGTATTGAGATCAGTTCTCTCATGTGCAGGGTAGTTCAGTTCAATGACAATGCCATTTGGATCCTCAATAAAGACTTGGTGCAAACCGATTGTTGGCACTAGGCGCTCTTTGATGGGAATACCTAGATGCTGCAAGTGAGCGAGCTTTTCTTCAAGACCTGTTGCATAAAAGGCGATATGGTCAATGACACCTGTGCCCCTGAGTGAAGGAAATTCTCGCTCGCCTAAATAATTGTTTAAGCCACTGGGATTAAGAGGGTCTATCGCAACAATATGAATGACCGCGTTTAGATAACTTGACAGATCAGAATCTTCTTTATAGAGCCAAAAGCCTGGGAAGGGAAAGTCTGGTCGAGGGCCCTCAATGAGAGTTAGAGTCTTTTTGAAAAAGTCTCGAGTGGCCGTTGCATCTGGACTTCGAATGGCGAGGTGATTAATGACTAGTTCAGACATTTAAGTCTCCTTTTTAAATAGTGATTGGGCGGCTAATAGATAACAAGTGACACGTTCTTTAACGATTTCGTTATCTGTTTGGGTTGGTGCAGACATATCAATCTGAAATGATGGGCCATAAATCCAGCGCCGTATTCCTAGGTAGAAAATTCCGCCATGCAGTCCCATCAGATGTTCGATTTCTTGAGAGGTGGGTTTTTTTTGACTTTTAATACCACAGTATCTTCTGGTTTCTCGGATGAGTTTGGGTATCACAGTTGTTTGCAGGAGGTTAAAAAAGCGATCGCTAATAACTTTGTCGGTTAGGCCAGAAAAAATGAGTATCCGCACAAAATCAAAGGTTAGGATGGTTTGAGCGTAATCGATATAAAAATCTAGTAATTTTTGTTCTGGACTAATTTTTGGATCATTGAGTAATTCTTCCCATTCGGGTTTCCATCGTTGGACGACAACCTCTTGATAGACCCGGTCGATGAGATCTTGTTTTGTTGGAAAATAATGGTAGAGCAAGGTGTGGGTAATGCCGAGTTCTTCTGTCAAGAAGCGCAGTTGACCTTCAAAGCCATGCTTCGCAAAAAACTGGATTGCTTGGTTGACGATTTGGCGCTCACGATCTTGTGGACTCATGCGTTTTTTGGGAGGCACTAAATCTTCGATGAGGCTGGAGTTATTCATAACCTATGTTGAATGGTTTGGGAATATGAAATTGTGTATAAAGTTGATATGAAAGTAGGGGTAATTCCGCATATTTACTTATTGACCAATCGCTAAATAATAGCATTATTATGTAGAAAGTTGATCAATAAATCAATTTAGCATTAGGATAGGCAGTAGTGTTTCATCATGTTAAAAATCTGAAGGGAGTTGTTCATGAAAGCGGCCGCGTTTAATTATGAAAAAGTAAGTAATATTGCGCAAGCTCTCAGTTTATTAAAAGTCCATGGTGACCAGGCAAAACTAATTGCTGGTGGTCAGAGTTTGTTGCCGGCGTTAAATATGCGTTTATCAGCCCCACAAATTTTGATAGATTTACAGGGTATTAGTGAACTGAAAAAAATTGAAGAGGAGGGGCAAGTTATTCGAATCGGAGCAATGGTTACGCATACTCAGATTGAGAACTCCGCCCTTGTGCTTGAAAAATTACCCTTACTATCGCAGG
>Ga0209598_10000073_pt1 | contig 73014 bp, 107 predicted proteins | sample M_140807_EF_Meta_FD_187317 | JGI IMG/M metagenome (GOLD analysis project Ga0209598, IMG submission 187317) | Freshwater microbial communities from Lake Montjoie, Canada to study carbon cycling - M_140807_EF_MetaG (SPAdes) (version 2) | ecosystem: Environmental > Aquatic > Freshwater > Lake... | reverse complement strand
GGCCGCAACATAATTTAGGAATGCAATTTCTGTTTTTTTAGCCGCGATTTCTTGTGCGCGAAGCTCAATCGTTCCTTGATCAATTAAGGCATTACTTGCTTCTTGTTGTGCCATTAAATCTCTTTTTTCACTGCTTGGCACTTTGCGAGGAGCGCCCGCGCCTCCGGTAGCGTTTGGCCTAACAAAATACCCACCTTGCTTAAAATAATTCAAATCTGGATAATTTCCAGCCCTCAAGCCTCTCCTGCTACTTTGGTGAAATACATTTTCTCCGCCGGTATAAACACCAACGTGAGGGGTGTCACCTGGACGACCAGTCGCAACAATATCGCCTGCTTTTAATTTGCTCCAGTCTGTCATTGTTTTGCCAGCCATTCTGACCGTATCTGCCCATGCTGTCACCCCAGGCAATGTAATGCCAAGGCTCTTATAAAAAGTCTTGACAGATTCGCTACACATATTGGCAATCCCGTTAAACTTAGCTGCTGCACTTGTTGCTCTTTGCAATTGCGCGCTACTAAAGCCAGTGCCACTTCCTGCAACTACAGGCGTCATTCCACCACCAACCATGGCAGTCGAAGCAACTCCTCCGGCAACACTACTTTGCGCTTTCATTACTGCTGCCTGAGCGCTAATAGAAGCCTGCTGTCTCTCTTGTTCAATGGCGAGAAGTTCTTTTTGAAAAGAAATAGTAATCTTCTGGAAGCTATTAGCGCGGGCTTCTTGCAGATCGTAATAGGAATTAAGAAGCTTAAATCTATGGTCAAAGCCGCTCTGGATTCGTTCAATATCAGTTTGCATTTGAGCCTTTGAAAGTTGGTCTGCAAAGCTGTAATAACTTTCAAGACTTTCTTTCTTTGTTTTTTCTGCTGATGGTGAGATCGGAGAAAGATTGGCTGGACTTTGCGCCTGCTTTTCTTGAAACTGTAAATCAGTAATTTGCCTAGCAGCAGTTGCTGCAATTTGCTGACGCGCTAATATGGCGCCTTGTATTTGTGTGACATCTACAGATTTTTGTCCATATCCTGCTATGTCTGGCAAAGATCCAGGCACAGCGGGTGATCCCATCACCATCCGACCGGTTTTGACACCAGCTCTTTTTAGTGCATCTTCTTCTTTGCTGCTAATGGCAATATCTCCTTTTCCTTGATTAGGTCTTGCTTGCAAAGCTTGAAGTGTTTTGACATCCATTGCAGCTTGGTTTTCAGCTTGCCTGGCTTCTGTTTGTGACATATTGCGAATAGCGCTTGCGGCCCCTAGCGCTTTTTCTTTAGTATCGGCTAAAGCCTGATTCATGCTCAGGAATCGCTCAATCAAAAGACCAATGCCAACAAGAACTAGCCCCACTCCAGTGGTCGCAAAAAATGTCCTTAAAGTTAAGCCAGCAGTTCGGAATTGAAGACCAGCGATAGCTGCTCCTTGCCCAGCACGGACGCATTGAATATTAAAAGCAATAAGAGCATAAGCTGATCTTGCAAAACTTGCAATTAAAGGAACAAGTGCTCGTAGATTTAGCACTTGAATGGCTGTAGTTAATAGCAGCACATTGAGATACACTCGTGCCACGTATCCAACAAACGGGTTGCCTGCAATTTGAAGGAAAGCCTTGCTGACTCCTAGTAATACATTCGCAAGACCCTGCAGAGTTGGTGCTAGTGCCGCAACATTGGCCCTGATACCGTCAAAAGCAGGTTTTAATTTTTCTAGCTCTTGAGCAATGGCAAAACCTCCAGATGTTTTTGCGGCCACGCCAGAAAAGAATGCAGTAAATCCATCAGAGATAGTCTTAATTCCATCGGTCATTGGCATGACCACAGAATTTAAGAAGCCAACAGCAACTGGCTCAAAGGCTTCGTAAAGAAGCTTAAGAGAGTTTTGCATTCTGTTCATAGACCCCTGGAACGTTCTCGCAGCACCTTCTGCCCCTGGGCCAAACTCTTGCTTCATGATCATGCTTACGTTTGTAAGCAGAGTTTTCATCGCAACTCCTTTATAGGCGCCATCTTCTAATGCTTTTGAGAATTTTGTAATAGCCTCTGGCCCTTTGAAGCCAGCAGCTTCCGCAAAGATTGCCATGGCCCCAGGAAGAACATCTCCCAATTGTCCTTTTAACTCTTCACTCATCACTTGCCCTTTGCTAGCCATCTGAGCAAAGGCATAATTTACGCGATCAACTTTATCTGCACTCATGCCAAAAGTGGCAGCAGCTTGGCTAATGCTCAGGAACAAATCGCGAATTTCATTTCCACTAAAACCTGCTGGCTGCATAGAAGCGTAAAGTTTTGTAAAACCATCGCGAGCAGACTGTAGCGGAACATTATATTTTTGAACAACATCAAGGATGAACTGGGAAGACGCAGCGGCCTCGCCTGCTGATGGCGATATTGCCTTAAGAGTATTCCTAAAGCTTTGCAATGCCCCAACGGCATCTCCAACTTGCTGGGGGAAGCCAGTCAAGAAAGACAAAGCTTTGTATGCAGTGCCGAATAACAACACTTGTTTTGCAGCAAAAGCAAACTCAGTGCCAAGTGACTGCACAATGCCAGTTCCAGGAAGATTGGGAATGCTTAATCCTCCAGCAGTCCCTCCCATAGCCATTCCACCGCCTCTGCTCCCTGTTGGTGCCGCCTGGGCCGTTGTCCCCGCCGGAACAATGGCACCAGGCGCTGCGTAGGGAACAATAGCTCCCTGTGGTCGCGCCCCTCGATATGCATAGCTGTAAGGAGATGCTGGTCGTCCAGTACCGCCTCCCATAACATCCATGCTTCTGAAGGCAGAACGAGCGTAGGCTTCGGCTGTACGCCGTGCCATCATCTGATCCCTGGATTCTCCTCCTATGGCCCCAGTCGCGTATCTTTGGGCTTCTCTTCCGACTCCGGCAGGAAGAAGCCCTGCAATATGTTGAGGAGATAATGCTCTTCGCGTGACTCCTCCTAAATCCGCAAATTTTATTTGTCGAATCGTGGCATTCATATTTTGGCGAATACCATCAACAAAAGCATTGGCCGCATCTCTGATAGACCCCTTCATGGAAGGAGTCAAGAGATCGCCTAGTAGTAACTTTTGGGAAGAGAAAGACGTGCCTGGCAAGCCTCTCCAAGCTGGAGGCAAAGCTCTTCCTGTTGAAGAAGGTCCAATGGAAGGTCCCTGTCGTGGGGGAACAGAACTAGACCAGTCAATATTTGGTAGTCTTCGACGTTTGGAGAGTGCTCTTTGTTGTTGCGCACGAAGCTGAGAGGGATCAACCCCTGCCATGAAAAATACAGCTCGTGCAATTTGATCAAGAAACGAACGCTTAATTGGGCTGCTGCCCGCGCCGCGCATTTGCATCTTGATATTGCCAAGTAAAGCCTCGGCGGCATCGTTACCAAGCTCAGCAATTAGCTTATTGATTAACGGGTCTTTCTTTAACTTGGTGTATCCTGATAATCCCTGCCCTTTTGCAAGTTCATTTAATTGTTTGACTGTTTGCTTTTCAAGGGCTTTCCTTAGTCGCTCAGATCTACCAACGGAAGTGGCACCTGGCATGTTGCCGCCAGACATGCCTTGGCCGCGCATATATTCATAAAGCCCAGCCGCACCAGTGCTAGTTCCAGATGGATCTCCCCCTTTTATTCCAACATTTACCTTTATGCCAGAAAGCTTTCCTTCTACTGCTTTCTTAAATGCCGTAACATCAGCATTGGTAATGGAGGGGACAATGGAAGTGGGAATGAGGATTTTTCCGCCTGCTCCCAACATGGATGCTCGTAATGCGGTGCGAATTTTGCGAGCTTCTTTTGTGTTGATTGACGCAATGCCGCCAACACCAATTTCTGCTTTTGTTCCCTCAAGGGCCTGTAAAGCCTGCCTAAGCGCATTGATTTTACTTGGAGCTGCGTCTAAATTGCCGCCAATTTCAATGCGATATGTCCTTCTTTTTATAGCCTTTTGTAAGTTATTTAATTCAGTATTTAGCTTATTTCTGTCTATACGAACTGCCAGTTGAGCAGTGAACTCGCTCTGGGCAATATTAACCGCCTTTCGCATTTGACCACGAAAGAACTCCAAGTCAAGTCCAACTGACAGCCGAAGTTCAGGCGCAGCCATATCTTCTCATCAAGCCTATTACCTTGCAGTTTAGCAACTATTCGCCATCGTTACGCAAAGCTGCAGTTTTAAGTTCTTCTACAAGCATGCCAATAACTCTCCCGTCCATTTTCTCTGTTTTCATTAGATGCTGCAAAATGCTAACGCTTTCGTCCGTGATGCCTGTATTTTTCTTGATACGCTTAGTGTCAAAAGGCAAGAAGTCTTCAATGCTTGTCCTTGCCTTCTTTCCAGCCAATGCCCCTACGACAACAGTGCCCAACTTGGCAGTAGAAACACTGTTGATATTGTATTTATTGATGTCGCTTTTTTCTATCCACGTCAATGCTGCATTCACATCAAAAAGAGTTTGAAGGCCAAATTCTTTTGCGCTCCATCGCTGATCTTTATAGTCGCACGAAGAAAGCCGAAAGTAAATTTCGTTCCAATTGGTCAGATTTTTAAGTCTACGACGTGCTTGTTGTTCTAGCTTTTCGGCGTAACAGAGGCTTTCGTCGTCTTCGATTTTTTTGCCATGGACTCTTCCACCTCCGCTTGCTGTTCTTCGGAAACAAATTCCATGGTTTTAGTAATCAATTGCCGTCCCATGGCTTTAGTGTCATCCATTGACCAATCATCCACTCGCTTCCAGCTTCCATCAATCAATGCTTCACCACGGCAACGAATGAAAGTAGTCGCCATACGAGCATTGCCGATTTCCACTCCACCGCCGCTGCTAATCATTGCCAGTGTTTCTTCCGTGAACTCATCCAGCAGTTCAATTTCAGTTAAGCCGGAGCCGCTTTGAAGCACTTCAAAAGCTTCATCGAGAGTGATGTTCTTTGAGCTAGCAATACGCTTTGCCAGTTGAACGGCACGAATCGTTGCTTGACTCTGAGCCTTTCCGGCCTCTTCTTGTTCAATGGCTTCTGCAACCAGCCATCCACCATATTTTTGCAACCGCAGAGTAGGAAGTAGTTCAAAATATTCAGGCTCTTGCCCTTGAAGAAGAAAGCTATACTTGCTCATTGGAGAGAATGTTCAGAATTGCGTTGAAGACCTTGACTTTTTCGCTGCCGGAGCGAAACTCTTTTGGCACTTCAACCACAAAGGATTGATGTTCGCTTGAGATTCTAGTGCTTTCTTCCCGGAAAGAAATAAGACATAATATGCCGACTTCCAGCGATAACCCATTTTTTCGGCAGTTAATGGCATGCACGAGCCCATCGCGGCTTTTCAAATAATTAAATTGCATTGATCTTCCCTAGTCCTGTTGATATGCGCGATCTTAATGCAATCCCAGGCCCTTTTCTAAAAAAGGAAGATGCAATGGAAATGTCGTCTGTGAACTTTCTTGCGTATGGGTCATTGGTGCCTTCGCCTTCATGAACATACCAAGCATATTCTTGCCCGCTTCGATTTTTGGCGTTCCAATGCCAAGATGCTTCCACAAGATTTGATGACTGTGTCAACTTGAAGCTATCCACTCCACTTTGGTAAAGAGCCCCTAAATCATAAATATCTCGCGGCGTCCCCACTGTTTCTCCGTTTTCCCTTCTTGTGAGAGGACTGTGCTTCCATTTGCTTTCATTGAATTGATCACTCCAATGAGCTTGATTTATATCTTGATCCGCCCAAGTCTTAAACGCCTGGATAAGAGCCTGTTCAATAATATTTTGATTGATTAATCTAGCTGCAATGACCATGGTCAGTAATTACGGTAAAGGCTTCGAACTGTCATGTCAGGAATAATCGCTCGACAACGTTCGTATGCCACGTCATCACCGGGGGTATAGCGCAAGCTACAATCCGGGAACCTTCGTACCATTCTGTCCATTGCTTCTGCCATCTCTTGACCTCCCGTGTCATATTGCACCATGATTACTTCCCATTGCTGAAGCACAGCAGCTATGCCCACTCCTGCATTGGGCAAAAGTTCTGGATATTGGCGCATGGTCACTTCTAGACCATTGGCCTTCCATTCACTTGGTACACCATTTTGCCCCACTACATAAACAGCGGGAACGCTCTGACCAGTTGGCAAAACATAATTGCCGATAAGATTTGGAGAAGCGGAAAGCAGTTCAAAAACAGTTTCACGCAGTTGAGTGATGTCCAAAATAAAAGCCTCCCCGTAAAGAGGAGGCTAGCAAGAAATTTCCTAAACTGATGCTCAAGTGTTAGGAGCAACGGGGATGATCGAGCCAGTATTGGTGGCATTCTGGTGGATGCCAATACGACCACGGCTGATCAGGTCGAAGGTCACTTCAACGAGATTATCGGCAGGATAGCTTTCGCTGTAGTTCATGACGCAAGCCGTATAGGCCACCCGGTCATAGTAGAACGTGGTGCCACTAACACCAAGCTGCTTGTTAATTTCAACGTACACTTCTTGAGCTTTGTTATACCGAGTGGCGGCAATAACTTGGAAGGCTTCGTCAAAGCTGTTCGGAATGAACACTGTACCGTCAACATCCTTCTGGAAGTAGGACGTAACGGAAGCAGTGGCCTGAGAGGTGACAATCACGCTATCAGCGTAGCCACCGCCGCCGAGCAGGTAGAACTCAGTGTTGCCGTCGTTGAAGGCCACAGAAGCCGTCGTGGCAGCTTGCAGCGTATAGAGAGTCGGGGCGCCGCTCACGGTGAAGGTGGCGCCACTTTGAGTGATGATGGGACGGGCAACCCCGTCAATAGCGCCAACACGTACAATTACGTCTTGGCTCTTAACCAATTCTGTGGGATGGTAGAGCATGAGAATGCCTCAACAATGGGAAAAAGAAGATGGTTAAGCGTCAGACGTTCTGTACGCTTCCTTTACCAACCAGTCTAAAGATGCCTCTGATTGGTGCGCCCAAGAACTGCCAATAATGCTCAGCAATTTGTTCATTGGGCAATAGCTCAAACCGTCCTTCCCTCCCATTGATAGTGGCAGAAGCGGAGCTTCCTGGAGTGATTCCTGATAGAGCCAATGGCCCAGTCAATCGTCCTTCCATATAGACAGCCGTATTATCTGCACCAAGCAAATAATCGTACTGCGGATTACGCTTTTGTCGGAGACTAGCGTAATAAGTGACACCAGATGAAAGTGCCACATAGTTGCCAGTTGATGAATCAACGGCATAGCCAGAAGCTACGGACCACACAAGAGTGGCATTAGCTAGTGGCGAGAGGCCGTTGATCATGCAACAAAACCAATGGAGAGAGAACCAGCGACGGTTTCAAGCATTCGTTTGAACTCTTGGCCATATTGAGTGGCTTCAAGTCCCTTGCCATACACTTTGCCATCAGTGGCGCCAATTTGGACACCCATTTGAGCAAGTTGAATGGCAATGATGTGAGCAGCAAGATGCTTTACTGCCCTATCTGTTTGACTGCCAAACACATCAGGAGACGCATCGCTTGTGGCTTCTTGCAAGGCACCATTCACAATTCCCGCTGGATGGGGAATAAATTCAGGGAACCTATCAAGGAAACTTTCGTAAGTGACAGCCATCACGCTTTGCCCAAACGAATGGTTTCAAGCCGCTTATTGATGCCATTGCGTACACGCACTCGCCCTTCCCGTTTCTTCCAGTCCGACAGTTGTTCTTCGTCGTGGGCAATTTCGATGGTGCGGAGTGCTTCAATGACTGGCATGTTGATAAGGGTTTCAACATCCTGCGGAATAGTTTCTACAGTTATTTGCTCCCTCAGTTCCTCGATGGCACCAATGGAGATCAGTCGCTTCACCGTACGGTTTTCACGGGCTTCCTTCCAATGGATTTCAGGAACATCTTGATTCAACCCTGGCGCAAGTTGAATCATGCCTCCTTCGGTGATGATGCCGAAGCCACCTTCACGAGGCGGATTTTCAAGGTCAGGGCGATAAGCAATTAACATTTGATGTTCAAAAAAGAACTGGCCATAGCTTAGCGCCCATTCCTTTATCTAGGTCAAGACGAAGCTTGAACGTAGATCATGCTCTTGGGATAGTACAGAGCCACACCACCCACGCGAGCGTGAGCAGGGACAATGAACTCAAGACCACGCTGTTGGGGCGGGAACAACTCAAGCGGCTGAGGGATGTGCAGTTGCACTTTCTCAGGATCGCGCTTGTAAACAACCATCCGGCTGGTGTTCAGCTTGCCACCGTTCTTACCCTTGGTCAGTTGGTTGATGGGCTCAACGTTACGGATGTAGGGGTTGGTGCGGAGGAAGTATTCCAGCACGGTCACGTCCGAAGAATCGGAGAAGCGAGTGGTGCTGACTTTGTTGTAATCCTCGTAGGCCAGCAGGATCGTGTCGGGCTGCTCCTTCATGTTTGAGCCATTGATGATGGCGCTAACGCCATAGTTCAGCAGTTCAATCATTTCCTGAGCAGTCACAGCAGCAGTGGTGAACCACTTATCAGCCGCAATGATGTCAACAGTCGAGTTGTTGAAGAAGCCAGCAAGGTTGACGGTGGATTCACCGAACATTGCAACGCTTTCAACTTTCTCTTCGTAAGCGCGACGAACAGCAGCAGCACGACGTTGCTCAAGAGCAACATTGGCCATTTGTGCAGCACGAAGCTCTTGAACGGTGTAGCCGAAGCTGCCGCCAAAAGAACGAATGTTGATGCTCTTCTCCACTTGGCTGATGTCGGCACGGGGCAGATCAGCAGCAGCGTCCGCAATCAGCTTGAACTCACCAGTGGAGTCCAGGATGCGGTAGGTGAAGGTTTGTGCGCCAGGGCCAGCTTCGCTGGTAACAGGCAGGATGGCGGGGTATTTGATGTCAGCGTAAGTGATCTCAAATACTTGGGGACGAATGTACTCAAGCTGACGCTGCAGGAAAAGCCCAGCGTCATCCATGCGGAAATCAGACATTAGAGGGCCTCCTATCAAGAATCAGCAGAGAGAGTGAAACTCGGGCCGTTCAGTTCCAGAATCGCAACACCGCTAGTAGTAGTAGTGGTGAGGAAGCGAGCATTGGAAAGGCGAACGGTCTTGCCCGAAGCAAAAGCGTGGCTGAATTGACCAGCCTTGCCAGTGCCACTAGCCGAATACAGCACACGGACAGTCGAGGCAGGGTTGACAGCGCCAGTCACATAGACGGCAACTGCGCCTTCGCTAGCAACGTTCATTGCTTGGGCAACTTTCACACCAGGACGACCGTCGCTATTGCGAGCAGTTTCGTCAACATAGGTGAGAATATTAACGCCAAGGACCGTGCCAGTGGCGCCAGAAATGGTGGTAGCAGAGTTTGCAACGGTGCCAGCCAGGTTATACACTTGCAAATCGCCGAAGGGCTGCACAACGGCAGTCTCATTGATGCAAGTATTAACCGTATTGTCGCGAATATCGGAAAGTTGACCTTCCTGAATAGCGGTATGAGTCAGAGCGTAGCTCTGTTGCACACCACCAACGGAAGCAGTCCCCGACGTAGTAAAAGTTACAGCCATGGGTCAGCGCTCCTTAGAAACGGAGAGGGGGGATTTCCAAGCGTTTTGCAACTTGTCCATGTAGGACGAAGGAGCAGACGATGGGGAATTGATGGAGGCAACAGCCTTACGCAGCTCATCAGTGGTTGAATCGCTACGGGAAACATCAGCCAGAGTGTCGAACATGGCAGTGATGTAATCGTCGGAACGCTCCGAAAGATCAACATCACCACGAACAGCCTTCACAGAAGCTTCCATGATCTCACGGGCAGTTTTGCCAGAGAAATCAAAGGCAGAATCAAGAGAAGTGCGAGCTTTGTCGATCAACGCAACGCGCTCTTCAACAAGGCTGTCAACATTCACTTGCTGAGCAACTTCAAGGTCGGCCTTGAGGCTGTTCAGTTCTTCAGAAAGAGCATCGGCACGACCTTCAGCAGAATCGCATTGGCCTTTCATTTTCTTTTCCATGGCATCCATTTCGGACTTCATAGAATCAGACGCAGCCTTAAGCTCGTCATATTTCTTCTTCATGTCCTCAAAGGACATCTTGGCGTCTTCCCGTTCTTTGGTGATCGCCAGAGCTACGCTCTCGGTCACCTCAAACTCGGCGCCATCAAAATTGACTTTTGCAGTCATAGATGGTTCCTCAATAGGAGAAATTAGAGAAGGATCAGCGGCATCCAGACGATCTAGATGAAGCTTGACCTGCGGGCCAGCACGGCCTCTACGAACAACAGCAATGTGATTTCCGCTGATTTCCTTTTGGATGCCATCGTAATTCTCACCGCTATCAGTTACACCAGGAGTTGCCTCATAGTTAACGCGATAACCAGCGCTGACTTCTTTTGCATCTCCACGCATGATGCGCTTAATGGCTTCTTCATCAGTGATAGTCATGACTGCACGAACAAAGCCGTCGTCATAAACCACTTCAGTGCCACTAAATCCAACTTGATAGTCCTTTGTATTGGCGCTATCTAGAAGGACTGGAGGATGCTCAAGGGTGATTGCTTTGCCCGCAAACGAGGCCAAGCTTGAAGGAGACGCCACTTCACTTTCAGGACGATACTCCCGGCGAATGGAACCATCAGCATCGGTGTACTGTTGTACGCCAGTGCGGGCAATGGTCGCCCAAGCGCGAAGGTAACCTTCTGGGGTTACTTCGTACTTGTCAATGGGAGCTACGTCGTAGCGAAAGCATGTGTCGCTCATGCCTCTACTTTATCTGAAATTATTGTGTAGAATAATGGTATTTAGGATATACTGCCTAAAAATGCAGCACACTCAACAACGACGGATCACCAAGAAGCTTAACGCCCCCATTGTCACCATTCAAGAAAGCAGGAAAATTATTGGCGACAGACTCAGGCAAGCTCGCTTAAACTGTGGATTGTCGCAGTCGGATATCGCAAAAACCATCCACTGCGATCAAACAACAATATCGAGAATGGAGCGTGGGCAAATATCGCCTGACTGTGGACAAATTCGTGTACTTAGTTCTCTTTTTCAGCTTTCTATCTTGTACTTGCTGGGTTATCCAACATTTGTGGCATCCGCAGTAGAAGATTAGTCATCATTTTCTCCGCGAATCTCTGCCAACTGGTTCTCAATGTTTTCCATGATGTAAGCATTGGCAAGCGCTTCTGCTTCAAAGACTAGGAGCTTAATGGGAGCAAAAATTTCATGCGGCTTTTCGTAGTGGTTTGTTACAAAAATATGAGTTTCATCAAGCCTTCCATTTTTGAAATGCTGCTCTTCTATCAGCCGCCAATGACAAGTATCCCTGTGCTCATTTGAAGAAAGAACAGCCAGGGCCTTCATGATGCCAATGCCGTCCTCTTCCTCTTCGACCACCTGCACGTATTCGCTCACTGGTTTTGGTTGCGAGTTTCAACCATCTTAATGATCCGATTCGCCCAAGCCCTGCCAGAATCTCCTCCCCATAATTTCCAGGCGATGTAGCCAGCGTCATTCTCACCACCAGTCTTATTTTTCTCATGACGAGAAAAGAAAGCTGCCATGCGCTTGATGGTTTCGTAGCTCAGTTTTTCACCATTGGCAAGACTTGCGGCCCTCGCCACTCCGCTTCCAATGCCCTGTTTGCCCGCTTCCTGCGTCGTCAAGCCGCCTTTGCCATACTTCTCGCGTAGTTCTAGCCCGCGACGCGCTGCGGCCCTTACAGACGATGGTGGGGAGAATGACTCGGCATCTCCCCTCAGGACTTTCCCTGGCCATCCATGCCTTGTTGCATGGTTTCTTCTTCTGGTTCTTCCATTTCCATGCACATCATAGTGTCTACATAGGCATCAATATAAGCATCGCTCTTACCCTTCATGGTCATGCCAGCTTCCGACAGAGCAATTGCAATTGCACGGCGACGATCGGTAATTTTATCTCCACCGCTGCCCTTTAAGGTGCCAGCCTTGAACTCTCTCATTACGCGAGCTATTTTTGCTTGCTTTTTTTTTAGGATCTCAGTGGCCATGACTCGGAAAGTGCTATAGTAATGGGAAGTTGATCTTTTGACCATGGATACCCGGCCATGTCTTAACTGTAGCAAGCTTTTTGCCCCCAGGAGGAAGACAAATGTTTATTGCTGTCGCAGTTGCCAGACTGGTCACTTAAAAAGATCGGGCAAAATTCCAGACAGAAAGAAAAAAGGCGCTACCTGTAGCTGTTTGCATTGTGGTGTTATTTTCTATGTTCCAGCATATAGATCCAATACAGCGAAATACTGCTCTCGCAGGTGCTTGGCATTGAATCATCCTGAAATAGGAGAAAAAGCAAGAAGAAATTCGCCACTAATGCGCAGATCAGAATCTTTAAGGCAAAAGAATCAGCCAGCTCGTCAGTACGCCACCATTATGGTCGACGGAGAGCAAGTTAGGGAACATCGATGGATAATGGAGCAACACTTAAAACGCAAGCTTGAAAAATGGGAACACGTTCATCATATTGACGGCAATTGCTTGAACAACCATATTGACAATTTAGAAATTCTCAGCAATTCTGAGCATCAGAAAAAAGAGCTTTCTTTGTGGAGTGATAAAAATTACTCTGACAATGAGTGAGATTATTGACCATAATTTCAGTTTTTTCCTAGAAAAAGTCTATCTTAGCCACTGGAGACAGTCGCCCTTCTTCTATTGCTTTGGCTCTTGAGGAAAAGCTAAGACGCAGTGAGCCTCCTCGATAACGACAAAAATATGATTGACAATATTTAGAAGAAGGACACTCTTCGTTGTAATGATCCAATTCTGTTTCGTGCATATTTGCCACTTTACATGGAACAGAGCCCATCCAGAATTCTTGCCTCCATCTATCTGTCGAGTCCAAATAAGCTGGATCTAAATTCAGCAAATGAGAAGCCCTTGTCCACCAATAATTCCCCGATGGATGAGCAACTGGGAAAGTACGCCAATTCACTGATACCACATCATAATCATCAAGAAGATCAACAGCTTTTTCCCAATTGACAATTAGGAAGTGCTGCATCATCATTCTCCAATCATCTTGATTTCTAGTGGCATGAGAAATGCCTTTACTGTGCAAATACAGGATTGAGGCAGTTGGATATTCTTCTGCAATTTGACGAGCCAGTAACAATGAAGGCTTTTCAGAGAAACCATCACAATGGCGGATTATCTTGCAATTGCTAGGAGCATCAATGCCTTGATCACCATTGATTCCAATGGTTAAATGTGCGTGATCAAGCAATCCGCTAAGCATCATCGCGCCCATCTGTTCGCAATATATTTGCTCCCATCGTTCCGCTTGAAACAAATGGTAAACAATAAACAATGGGCGCAAGCTCATCTTATTTTTTTGACAACAAGCATCAAGTCATCATACCTTCCCTTCACGCCACGTAAATCAACTATTTCATAGACATACTGATCACTGACCAATGGAATTAACTCTTCAAACCATCCGTAGTCTTGGATGTCTTCAATCACGGCAATGCCGCCTTCATTGAGCAATGGCAAGTACAGCTCCAAGAAGCGTTTTTGGCTTTCTAGCGAATGCGGGCCATCATCAATAGCAAAATCAATTCCATTGATTGCCAACTGCTGTACTTTTGAAACAGTGTCGTTGGCATAGGCATCCATGAACAGCACTGCACAGCGCAATGGATCCATGCGGGGCATGATGCTAGGGTCAATGGTATTCTTATTATCAACGCCAATCACGACGCTTTGAGGCAGGAAGTCGTGCCAAAGCAGGAGCGATCCACCTAGCTGCACTCCCACTTCAAGGATGGTTGCTTTCTTGTCCTTCAATGGGGAAAGCAGTTTTTCGTAGACAGGCCCATACGAATGGAGAGTTTGCTTGTCGGTGCCACCTGGCCATTCAAACCCATTGATGCTTTGCGCGTTAAGAATGGCATCAATGCCAGGCGCTTCTGTAGATAGTTGCATCAATCAAACTCCCGATACCAAGGAAGCATAGCGACAATTCGACCATTGAAGCCGTCTTGTCGCAATGATTTTGCAATGTGATCTGCAAAGTTATGGGCAAGGATGATGATGGTATTGCACTGCGAAAGATGGCTGCGATCTACCACTGGAAAGCCCGTACCAGGTACGTACAGCCCTTGCTTGCTCTTCGTGTCGTCAATCACGAAAGAAGGCCCATTGTTGGCTGAGTTGATTCCTAGAGCGTTCAGGAAGACGCATCCCTTCGCGGCAGCTCCAAAGAAGGCGATCTTCCCGAATGATTCAACGTTTTCTGACATTGAAGCAAACTGCCGCTTAAGGCTTCTAATATTTAAGCCTAAAATGGCATCATACATTAGTTCTTTTTCTTTATCTTTATAAGAAGATAGGTCACAAGTTGGCGCTCCAACTTCTCTATTTGTCATCCATAGCCGCATTGTGCCACCATGAATGTCTTGCATTTCATGATGAATAATCCTTAGCCCATATTGCTTAAACAGTGCTTCAAGAGGAGTTAGCAGCCAGTAGTAATAATGCTCATGGTAAAACTGGTCAAATTGATCAGTCCGAATGGTTTCCGCTGCGTAGGGAAATTCCAGGATCCACACTCCATCCAGGAATCTTTCGATGCCACGCATGAAAGCATGAATGTCTTTTGTATGCTGAAAAACATTAGTTGAAGTGATTATATTTGCCTTTGGCAGGGATAGATGGTCTCCCCAGAAATCATTGACAAAAATAATGCCTTCCTTCTCGTTTTCCTCCTTGAAGGTGGGACTTGCATCTACGTTAATTAAGACTGGCTTTTGCTTGCTATTCTCTTTAATTTGCTTCAGCAAAGATCCATCATTGCCGCCAATATCTATAACCACATCATGCCTTAGAAAACAAAAGCTCCTAAACATTTGCTTGCAATGCTCAAGATATGGCTTGCTTGTCGAGGAATGATACAAATAGTTGCCATATAAGACAGACGGATCGACTGCATAGTCCAAATGGATGGTTAGATCATCTTCCAGAATCGCCTTGAGAGGAAACTGTTCGGCTGCAAGGGAGGACGCTTCGTCTTGGCAAAGATTATTGACAAGGGGCTGTTGGCCAAGATCGAGAATAGTGCGAGTCATGGAATGAAGCTCATCGGAGCGCAAAGGATAGACATGTTTCCAAAGAACTTCTCACGAAGCAAGACAACGCCTGCAAGTAGTCGTTCGCTTAGGAAAGCCATAGCGCGTTGATCATAGCCAGAAAGTGCCTTAATTTCGTCTTTATTGTCCTCCCAGATGGGCCACAAGCAATCAAAAAGCACCGTCATCAAGGCCGTATAATCCTTGCGAGGTCCTCTCGCCATAGGACCACCAAAGAAGTGATTTTGCTCCCAAACAGAACGCATCTCATTAACGGTGAATGGTAACTTGCCGCGCTCTGCTGCCTCCATCGTCATTTCAATTCCCCTGAAGGAATGACCTCCTCTAAACTGATCAGCCAAAGAGCAATTAAACAGGCAAGTGCCCGATACATATAGTTGACTTTCGCTGGAATGCTCAATGCCTTCATTTACCCAGTATCTTCGATATTGAGCATTTCCCACTAGAAGGTCATTGGTATTACGTAAAAGCCAATACACTCCAGTTAATTCGCCCCACCATGGATTAAGAGCAGAGATGTTGTCTCCTTCGTCATCAAAGTACCATCCCCGCGCTCTCAGTGCTTCTCTTTCTTCTGAAAGCAAAGCCGAGGAATGGGCGCATAGTTGCTTAAGTGTTGCCACTGATTCATAGCGCATGGGAAGGTCCTTCGTTCCCACTGCATAGATGCTGAGATCCTTAGCCTGCATATACGTTCCTCGCTGCCCACAGTTCGTTGTAGTTGTTCACGCCCTTAGCGCCAACACCAGTTAAATCACCCCCTCCAGAGGGCTTGCTCCATGCCATGATTGTGCCATCTGGCAGAACAAAGGCACGATTCTTGTTTTCATGTGTAGGAGTTAGCTCCAAGTAGTCGCCATAAACGAAATTGGTATTGCCACCATTTGCTGCCAAAGCAGCACCAAGAAGAGTTGGGCCGGTGGGGCACAATGGCGTAATGCCATAATACTTCTCAGCGCAATTATCAATAATCATTTCAATGGCAGTCATCAGCGCATTATTGCCAGGCTTTGAATAGAGCACAGTTGTAGCGCAAGCCCAAGAAGTATAACTGAATCGCTGAATATCCCTAAAGGCAAGGAATTCAATTTGATTGCCAATCTCCACTCCATTTACTGCGCGAACTGCAATGTCCATGTACCATCCGCCAAGCTTGTAGAGCAAGCAAAAGCGTCCCAAGTCTGCCTTATAGGAATATGGCTTTAGGCAGTCATAGGCATCTACAACTGACTGATGGAAGTTTTCATCAATAAACTGCCGAAGAGTTTCTTTGTTATAAATAGTATGGTCACAGCCAGGGAAGCATTGGTCAATGGTTCCAGTGGCAAACTTTAGGAAAGGAGAAAGCTCCTTGTCGGTGTCAGAAAGAAAAATCTGCGAGATGTTCATGATGATCAACCAATACGAGCAGGAGTGCCAAAGCCTTTGAATTCTGTTTGCTTTCTTTGCTCTAAAACAGAACCAACAATATCAAGCATTTTCTTGGTGATCTTAGGCCAAGTAAACTGCTCTTCATGCACTCGCTTGTAACACCAGCTATTGGCAACGTTAAGTGCCATGTGATTGGAATAGTAATTGTTCAGGATTTCCGCAAGGCTATCTGGATCTGGCAGCATGCGCTCTAGTCCATAGTTCCTATCGGTTTCTGATGCATTGCACTGAATACGTTGAATGCCATGGAAAATTTCCTTCAGGCTTGTATGGTTCGGTACAACTTGAGCCACTCCAGTGGCGGCATGCTCTGTATTTACTAGGCCCCATCCTTCTCCAATACAAGTGTTAACGCCAACATCTACAGCGTTATACACTTGATTGAGCTTTTCAATGGGAAGACAGTTGCTGGTAGAGAAATGTGGACTGGTCAAGATTAGTTTGCCTTGAGGATCATAGCCTTCATCACGCGCCACTCGATTGAACAAGGGGATCAACTCCCATCCCATGTCCCTGGCGCCCATGTTAAGCCAAAGCCTTGCATCAGGCTTGCCTTTTGCAAACTTAATGAAGCCTTTGATTGTCAAATCAATTCGTTTACGTGGTTGATTCCTGTTGCCATTGAAAACAATGAAGGCATCTTCTGGAATGCCAAGCTCTTGCCTGCATTGCTTTTTGTCCATGGAAAAGAACTTTGAAAAGTCCGTACCATGGGGAATCACATGGATGGGCTTGTTGTAGCCCATTGTCTCAAGTTCGATTTTGCCAAACTCTGTATAGGTGGCCAAGCCGTCCCATTCATTGGCAGATGTTGCCATTTCAGGGAAGATGCCATAACTATCAATGGGAGTGTAAACAAAGAATTTGAAGTCCATCTTCTCCCACAGTGGCTTAACTGCTTCCCATAGGTTTGCAGCAATCCATAGATCGTTGGTCACCCACACCAAATCTGGCTTAATGGTTTGAATGAGTTCACCAATGCGGTGCGAGCCAAAGGGGTCATTGCCATGTACCATCGCTGGATACATGAAGCAATGCTTCTGCATTTCATTAGGGTCGCCATGGTAGTTGACTGCCAAAGCATGCACTTCATGCTCCTGGGCCAGTGCTGGAATCAAATACTCAGCAACACGTCCAAACCCAGTTTGTACTCCACAGTCTCCGCAGTAAAGAATCCGAGCCACAGGCGTTTCAAGAACTTGTCAGATGATAGATGGTCTTTCTACACTGGCACCACAGGAGCTTGCTGGCGATAGTAAGTGACAGAGCATTTACACCTAGATCTGCAAGAACATCGCTGTCCTGGCATGGGGAGACTGCCGATGGGAACCATCCCACGGGCAGCATAGTCAATGCATTCCTGGCAATGTTCTGCCTGGGCGTCCAAGATTCTTCGCATCAGCGAAAAGCCTCGCTGCTGTTCTCGTGCTTCAGTTCCTTCCCAGTAAGATCCTCGTACACTTTGAGCGTAAAGGCCGATACGAGCAAGAGCCATGGGAGCAGACATGCGACCATCAAGAAGGTCACGAACAAAGCCTTGTAGATAAGCGTATTCTGCACGAAGCCGCTGGCCGATTCGACCATATTGCGTACTGCCCATGCTTGCTTTTCCGCCATGGCCAATAATGCCAGCCTGAATATGGGCGTTTTTGATAGCTTCACGAACACTTCCTTGCCATTGTTCCAAGGTGATGGAATTATCTATGAGCATACGAGTGAACTGCTTCAACTGCGCTTCTAACTTGTAAATGCGACCATCAACAAGCTTGCCTACTGCAGCTTTGCTTAGAAAGCGTCCACGTTCATCGCGGTAACGACCAGTCTTCCTGTCGTAAGACCATGCCGCATCAAACCTTTCGGAGAGCAAAGTCTCAGAGAAATGAGCAGTGTCATTCAGCATCTTCGGCTTCCAAGATGTCCTTGAAACGAGCAGGAGCTTCTTCCTTCCATTCCTTCATGGCCCGCTCAATGTCATTGTCTGAGATGAAGGCAGTTTCGTCCACCTTTTCCAGCAGTAGGCCTCCGATTTTTACGGCATCAATCGCATCTTGTTTCTTAAAATACTCAGCTTGCTCTTTTTTCCCCTTAAAGGCTCCTTCTAGGGATCCATGCTTGCGCTTGTATAGCTCTTGATACTTACGCGACACGTAAGCACCGGCAACTGCACTGGGCCACACTTTGAACTTCGTCTTTGCTGACGCAATAGCCTGCTCATGAAGGCTTTTATCGACAAAAGTGGCGTCTTCTTTGATGGCTTCAAGATCTTGGGGCAAGTAAAGCCCAGCCTCATCTTGCACTTGCCTGCTGCCATCCATGGGCAACGTACCATTCTCTTGGTTCAGGGGGTCTCTGCCGCCAGGAGGAACATTCTGCTGGCCTTTCTGCGCAGGCAGTTCACGGGGAAGCGATGGATCAAGAGTGAGTTCCATTGACCACTCGCTGCCTCCATAGCGGGCTTCTGCTACTTCCTTCGGGTGGAGAATGCCGAGCTGCACGTAACGCCCATCCACGGCTGCCACTCGCGCCCGTACGTCAGCTTTTTCCCTTTCATTAAGCTCAAACAAATCATTGAACTTAATGCGCCAAGATTCAGGGACACTGCCATTGGTCGGACCCTTTTTGCTGAGCATGATCATTTTCATGAGCTGCTGCAACGGACGCTTGTAATGTGATGCTTGGTAATCTCCTAGGTGCTTGGCAAAATCACGCTCTTCACTGCGACCAGTCGAGCCAAGTCCACCAGGGCTTTCTCCGAAGAGAATCGTATGGGGAATCTGGGAAGCACCAATAATATCAACGCGAAGCTTTTCCAAGATTTCTCCAATGCCGCCAAAGTTGCGGCTAATGAAAGCTAGTTCTTCTTTTTCGGCGTCAATGGCATAGCCTCGATAAACACTTTTGCTCATATCGTTGACAATCAGGCGATTACGTACATCTCCTTCTTTGCCAGCAGCAAGCATGGAGGCAAGGCCCCTAATTTTGTGGACAAAAATATCAAATTCAGTTAGAAGCGTTGCGGCAGAGCTAATACCGCTGGAATAAAAGCGGAAACTGTCATATACAGTTTGCAACGTACTCATTCCCCACCCATAGTTCCTTTGCCTGATGCGATAAGGAAGCCATTCTCCATCAAAACGCAGAATCCTATCTTTATGAATTTTTGCTAACTGTGGCTGCCTGATTAAATCTCCACTAATAATTTGATAGTAAGTTGCCTTGGAATAGTCATAAAGACTTTCTTCATTGATTACTGGCGCAATTTGCCAGCGATCTAATACTTCCATTCCCTCAACTGAACGAATGTTTGAATAATTAACTGGCTGATCTGCTGACCTTCCATCATCAATGTAAAGAAGAATAACGGCACCACCAAAGAGTCTTGCATTTTTAGAAGCCAAACCAAGGTTTTCAAGGATATACAAGTCTTCAATCACCTGCTCGATGCCCACCACTTCTTCTGCTGCGGCACCTTCTCCACCAAACAATACTTTGAAGCCTTTGCGCGTGGACTGCTCTGCAACAATGTCAATGATGCGCTTGGGAATCCATTCGCTGTATAAATTCTCCAGTTCTTCTTGGCCCAAGAAGACGATGGGGGTGGAGGAGGTGTATTGGCTTTTGTCGCGACCAGTGCCCATGCCAGTCAGGACATTCACCAGGCCATCGGCACGTGCTCCCAGCATCCCTTCGTGTCCAAGGTCTACGATTTCTTCAGACATTGTTTCATTATGTGCCTTTACACTATCCTAACAAGGTCTACAATGGCCCGAGCACTCACCTTTTTATGCCCACTCCAATCGAGTTTGTTTTCACCGAAGAGGAAAGAGCACTGGCAATGGAGGAAGGCATCAGGCGGCAGAGTGTAAATGCCGCCAAGGGGCTGCGTGGCCGTAATGGTGGTGCATGGAAAGGCTCTCAGGCACTCGACATTCATCTCTTGGGTGCTGCTGGAGAGATGGCCGTGGGATCCATGCTTGGAATGAAACACCACCTCTACAAAGAGGCTGAAGCCAAGCGAGGAAGTGATGATCTCCCTGGCATTGATGTGAAAACAAGATCAAAACATTCCTACGATCTTATTGTGCAAAAGAACGAAAGCCCAAATAAGAAGTTTGTTCTTGTGACCATTGAAAAAGGCAAGACTTTTGTCCATGGATGGTGCCTTGGCAAAGAAGCAATGAATGAGAAGTTTTGGGCGGATCCAGCTCGTGGTCGTCCCGCCTACTTTGTTCCCAAAGAACATTTACACCCCATGGAAACCATCTAGGCGTCAATATGGCAAATTTATCCTGCTCTCAGTTTGCTGAACATGCCCTCAAGGTGCCACTATGGCCCAAGCAGCGTGAAATCTTAGATGGCTTGTTTGAAAAGAAAATAAACCATGCAATCTGGGCAATGGGAAGGCGCAGCGGCAAGACTTTCATGGCGGCAGTAGCTGCCACCTATATGTGTTTTTGTCAAAGTGATTATTTCATTAAAAGAGTACGAAAAGGCGAGAAGTGGTACATCATTACAGTGGCCAATGATTTGGGGCAGTCAAAGATTGCACTAGACAACATTCGCCAATTAATTATCAATAGTCCTTTTGACCAAGAGATTACCAGGGAGACAGCCCTAGAAGTAGAGATTAGCAATGGTTGCGTGTTTCAGGCCATTCCTGCATCAGCTCGTGCATCTCGTGGCAAGGCAGTAGTTGGCATTGTTCAGGATGAGCTGGCATTCAGCTTGGAAGGCGATGCAAACCGTGGCGCCGAGGCCATGTACAACGCACTTGCTCCTTCCATCGCACAGTTTGGGAGCCATGGGAAGATCATTGAGCTTTCTTCGCCTTGGCTAACTTCAGGCTTGTTTTATGATCATTTTCGGCAAGCTGAAAGTGGCGAGTTTCCAGGCATGCAGGCATTACAAGTGCCCACTTGGGACATCAATCCATCGTTGCCATGGGGGTGTGACTTCCTTGAGAACGCACGGAAGAAGGATGAAGAAAGCTTTCATATCGAATTTGGCGCCCAGTTTGCAAAGAATAATTCCGCGCTTTTGGCGGCAGAGATCATTGAGGCTGCCGTCAATAGAGAGCGCGATATTTTGGTTCCCAATAGAGAGCTCAAGGGCACTTATGTACTGGCATTGGATCCAGCCCGTGGTGGTGTTGGCCGTGATGATTACACTGCATGTATTGTCCACTATGAAGGACAGCGACTAATCGTAGATAAGTTTCACGCTTTCGATCCTGATTTTGAAATTGCAGGCAAGAAAGAAGTGAATATTGCCAAGGTGGAGGATTGGATTAAGGAGCACCATGCCATTTATGAATTCTCCAGCATTGTGCTTGACCAATTCAATAGTTCTGCAACCATTCAAAGCCTTGCCAAGGACTATCCAATTTGCGAACTGGCATGGTCTGTTAGTACAAAGATGAAAGCATTCAGCAAGATGAAGGAGCTTTTTAATGCCGGCCTAGTTGAAATGTATCCGCATAAAAAAGCAATCAATCAGCTCAAAAACTTAAGCATTATTTATCGACAGAGTGGACAATGGGCGGTAACTGGTGGTAAAGAAAGCGGAATTGATGACTATGCCTTTGCCCTTGCTGGAGCCATTCTTGAAGCCTCAAAAGATGACACCATTGATTGGATCAATAGCCTGGTGCGCTAGCACCATTAGAATCTTCAAAAATAACGTTGCTCCACTTTAGATAAATGGCTCTTTTTGAACTTTCGTTTGAGGAAGCGTCTTATTTGCTTGCAATCCTGGAAGCCGATAGACAAACCGCATTAAGGCTGTTGGCTGCAGATCATTTCTACGAGCCATCGCTTTTGCCAAGGCTTCGTAATTTTCAAAAAATAGAGAGGCGACGAAAGGCTGAAAAAGACTTATCCTGATTAAACTTTCATTACATCCGCATGATTGGCATGGTTCTTTCTGAAGCCACTGAAGCTGCGTTCCATGCTGCTATTGAGGCAGCTTATGCCCTTCATGATGAAGCTGCTTCCAGTGAGGAGCGGGAGGCTGCTGCAAGGCAGTATGACCAAGAAAAAAGAGAATATCTTCGTTTAAGTAGTGAGCAATGGTGGGAGAGGGAGTGCGAAGATTTTCCCGACTGTCAACAATGCAAGGACTATGACTGCTAAACTCTTGGAGCTTCTGCAGAAGCCCATCGGCCGATGGTTGCCAGCATTCTCGTCCATGCTGGCTTTAACGGGGATTCCAAGTGAGTTGAAGCACTTGCCCACTGTTTAACGAAAGCAGAGCACAGGCCGCACCTGTTGATCGTCTATTGCGACGAAACTCTGCTTTTACGCCCCTGTAGCCCAATTGGAAGTAGGCAGCGAATTTAAGCTTCGCACAGGTGTCAGTTCAAATCTGACTAGGGGCATTAGTCGAATGATTATCTTGCAGCAGTTCTTCCTGTGAGTGAATATAAGCTTTTAACTCATGCAAATAATGCCTGAGTTCATTTGCCTTTTCTGAATGCCAAGGATCACGATGGGAAAGAAATAGTTCAGTGTGACTGTCAATTGCCTTCAGGATGTTATGAATGGGAGCATTCCACCGTGACCTCACTGGAGTGTCAAACGTGCGCCGTTCGTTCATTGCCCGCAAAGTAGGCTTTGATTTCTTCCAATGCTACTGGAGTAAAATCATGCTGTTCTACGCAGCTATTGAAATAGCGCTTATCCTTTTCTCCATTATCAAGCCTGACTGAATGACAGTGAAGATGACCGTGTACATTACCGATGTAACGGCCCTCAAAAGACTTGCTATGGATGGGAATATGGGTGAAGATTAAGCCATCGCGAACAAAGGCCCCGCGAATATCATCAAAATATGGCAAGTAATCCTTAAGCTTAAATATGTCATGATTTCCCTTGATGAGAACTTTGCTCCCATTGAATTCATTCAAAAGGCAAAGTGAATTTCGTGCAATGGCTACATCGCCAAGGATGTACACTCTATCCTTGGGAGAAATTATTTTATTCCAGCGACTAATCAAGACATTGTGCATGTCTGCTAGGTTCATGAAAGGACGTAGCAGGCTTCCATCTGGCTTGAGGAAAGTGAGGCTTTTATTGTGCCCCAAATGAAGGTCTGAAGTGACAAAGGCGCTCATGGTTTCGTAAGGATGACGCCACCAATTTACCATGGGCGGGAAGGGCGCTTCTGGGAATCGAACCCAGTGTTCCAGGCTATGTGCCTGGCGTGATCCAACACCAAGGGCCAGTGACCCCCTTGTTTGAGCATTGTTAAGAGGCTTAGGGGGTGTTTAAGCGGTCTCTGCAAAGTAGGTCACCGGCTATTGCCAGCAACCACCGCTAGGTCCGTCGAGCTTGCCAAATGGGTCGAGGGCTCCAAGGTGGACCAAACCCTACGCAGACGCAAGGACCAGAATTTTCCAGTCCTTGTGCTGCTCTCCATCGACAGAGCAATGGAGGGAAAGCTGATTTCCATTTTTAGCACCCCAGACTACGGAAACCAGGAAATGGCATCTGAGGATTGACAGAAGAACTTGGTGTGACTGACCTACCGACAATCGGGCTGTGAGTGAACCAGGCGTAGACAAACAGGGACCAAGCCTCTATCGTTTCAAACTATAGCACTACGCAGCGCCATAGGCAGGAAGGTTCAGCGAATTCACCTCAAAGAATGCTGGCATGACGCTGGCAGTGGTGTCGCTCAGTTCAGGAGCTTTGCCGCTAATGAATAAGCTATCGCTTTGACGCAGCCAGAAGTCCTTATCTAGATACTTATTAGACGATTGGCCAAGATTGTCATAAATCCACAGCGCTGTCATCTTACGCAGTTTGTTCAAGCTATTGCCATACTTTTCACCAGCTTCTTCACAAATCTTGGTATGGCAAAAAGCATGACAAATTTCGTCCCTTGAAATGTCACTAGCAACAGTGCGCAGTCCTTTGTCACCATTGAAACGAAAGAAAGGAAGAATAGTGAAGAACAGGCTCCTTTCCAGCACTGCCACCTTGGCAATGGGGTGGGCGGGGTGGTCTGCCCATGCTTGCCGAATGCGGAAAGCTTCCTTTTCTGCTTTTTCGTCAGTGCCATGAGCTGCCGCCACATAGTTCAAGGCAAGGTCATGACGCTCTTCATCAAGGATGTTGCTATGGATGCTCTCGATGAGCCCAGGAGATGCCGGAAGGTCACGCTCTAGGCCTTCTAGCAGCATGTCCTTTACAGGCAGCTCAAGGTGGCGAATGGCCAGTGCTCGCATGATGGTTTCTTCTGCACCTTCGACAAAGGCGCCTTTGGTCACTGGCACTGCTTGCCAAGGACGCTTTTTAGCCACTGCAGTAAAATAATCGAGCTTGGTAGCCATAGAGGAAAAGGGCGATGGGAAAAAAGAGACAATAAAAGGCAGCAAAGATGCTGCCTCATTTTTTAATAGTTCATTCAGCGCAACTGCTGCAGAACCCAGCATCAAAAGAAGACACTTCAGGCTCGTCGTCGAGACTAAAGAACTCACTCAGGCTCTCTTCCAAGTCTACTCCAACATCATCCTTTGCTTGCGTATTTCCCTGCACTTGAAGAGCGTAATAAAGAGAAGTTTGCGGACTATTAAGCCATTCACGAAGGAAATCTTCGTCGCATGAAACCATATCGCTCCACCAGTTCATTGAATAACCATGGAGAAGACCAGTGCCTTCCATGATCTTCATGATGCCATCTGCCACTTTACGGAAATCTTTCCAGCCCACTTGCTCAGCCGTTTCAACGAGGCCATAATCAAACCGTTCCACTCCCATCGTCTCACTATCGCGATCAACAACTTGAGCAATGGGAGGGGCAATTTCTGGCGTGGTAGTGAAGCCTTCAAGATCAAGGTAGCGGTAGGAGCAAGAGGCAGTAGGAGCAATGGCAAAGGCACGTTGCATGCCGTATTTACGAGCTACTTCCGCTGCCCTTTCAATTGCCACCACTAGCTCAAAAGTGATGTCAGCAACTTTCGTATTGTTTAGTTTTGTCCATTCAGTAACATCCGTGCCATTCCATGCTTCCAAGGCTTCTCCAAATTCTTTGTAAGTGACGCCATGGATGGAAAGGAAATTGGCGAGACCAAGCATACCAAGACCCACTTGCTTATCTTGATCAGGACCAAGGTATTCAGAAGTGTTTCCTACGCCTGTACGAGCATGAAGCTCGCACAATTCTTTCATTGCCTCTGGAAAAACATCGTGCAAATCGTCCACTTTGCAAGCGCCAAGATTTACATGCTGCAGCAAACAAGTGCCTCGCGATGGCATGGCAACTTCCAAGCACACTTGGAAATACACTCGCTCACCATTTTTGTCATATTTCTTTTTAACAAGCCAAATATCACCATTAGAAATGCCTTTGATCAACTGTGCCCTGAATTCTGGGCTGGTTTTATCAAAGAAATCACTGTCTACATTTAATGCGCGTTTTGCCCATTGAAGCTCTTCTCGCTTCATGGAAATAAATTCCATGGCATCAGGGTGATCGTAATCAAGATGAAGCACTACAGCGCCGTTCTTGAACTTGCCCCCGCGACGAAGAATTTCATTCAACGTGGAATAGATCTTGCCGAATGAACAAGGACCGGAAGCCGTGAGGCCCTTGCCATTCTGGTGATTGCGACCACGAAGCTTGGACAAATGAATGGCTACGCCAGCACCATTGCGAAGACCATGGGAAGTAAAGCGCCAAGACGCTTCAATGCCATTCCTCCCTTCCATTGAGTCTTCTACCACCATCACAGCACAACTCACTGGCAGGCGTCCTTCAGGATCATTCATCCAGCTTTCAATGCGACCAGTGCGAGCAATCTTTTCGCAACGTGCGTTTTCTTTGAGCTTCATGAGACAACAAAAGCCCGCTCCAGGCGGGCCGTGACAACAGCTCTAGCCTAGCTCAATACTGGGGATGTCTTGGCTGGCTGCTTGCATTTTCTTAGCAAAAGCAACGGCCTCCGCCTTGGAACGAAAATAAAATGGTTCTCCTAGGTGGGCAATAAACCATTGATATTCAGGGCGACTATGTACTGGCCATATTTTTATATCATCCATCATGAACGGACAAGGAAGATCATTGAACATGCTCATAAAAAAAGCCTCCGGCAAGCAGAAGGCTAAGAGCAATGGGGGAGAAAGTGGTGTGGTGCTTGTTACACAGCAGTGGCAATGTAAGGGTTGAAACACTCAGAGAGTAGCTCCCTCGCGGAAAAGTCTTTCGCAAAGCCATCCTTCTCATAGACTCTGTCGAGCCATTTATGAATGACTGTAAAAATGACATCAGTGCAGGTCCATTCATTTTGTCTGTTATCTCTAACGATTTGCAACACTTGATCGTAAATATCTGTTTCTTCTTCTTTTGCCTCCGCTTCTGCTTTTGCCATCAAATAACCAAGGGCTCCTGCACCAGCCTTGCTAGTGGCACATTCCAACATTTCAAGACGATCCTTTAGCTTATTGAACTCTTGAGGGTTGTCCAGTACGTGTTTGGTGACAACTTTACTGAACTCATTGAAAAACTCAGCAGGAATGCGAGAAGCCATGAAAGAGAAGCAGGTCACCAATCAGGATAGGAGGGCTCAGACGCAGTGTCAAGCTGGTGGTTAATGGAGAAAGACAAAAGGTCGGCCTGGTAGCCATTGCACTTCGCCCCTCCAAGCTTCCAGAGGCATGTGCGAGTGGGCTTCATCGCCTTCTCAATTTCTCTTAAGGCCGTAGTGAAATAACGCCTGGATGGCACGTGCAGCTTCCATTGCTGCGTCACTGTGATCAAGGCTTCTTGTGGCTCGTGGTATCCCATCAGGCCATACCCCTACCGAGACGAGTGGAAAAAGCGCTTTTTCTTTTGGGCCGACTGTTTTCATAATCATCTTCCGCATCTAACAGTATTTTTTCTCCCAATGCTGTCAGACGATAGCACTTGGCTGTGTTTTTAATTGCCAAACCTTCTTCGACAATGGAGGCTAAGCAGTTGTAAATGGTTTTTGCTTCATATAGTCCTTTATTTGATGGGTGGTTAATAATACCATTAGACGTAGAAAAGAAGCCATTGCTATCAATATCATTAAGAGCCCAAATCACATAGGTGCGGGCATTGACAATGAAAGGAGGAATTCGATGAGTTTTTTGTGCAGCCTCCAAGAGTTCCCTTTTGGTCGCCGCCATTGGATGCCACTTCACGCAATCATCCATCCATCTGCCAATACTGGCCTGAGCCTCCTTTGTCTGACAAGGCATGTCTTGCTGAATGAAACGTTGCAAGCCTGGCGTAAGGAGGAACCATTCCCTGCTATCCCTACACCCATCGAAACGCTCGTGCAAAAGCTTCTCATCTTCCATGTTGGCACCAAAAGCTTTGAGGACGACTAGGCGATGACGACATGCAGTGAGAAATGTTGAGAATCGCCCTTTCAAGTCTGTAGTAAAACCAATTTTGACTGCGTAAGGATCATTTTCCCACTGGACGACGTACACCCAGCCTTCATTTTGCTTTTTAGCCACTTTCCTGACTGGCATAGTGCCCATGTTTTACTCCCGAAAACTGAGAATGCCCTTCAATACTAGCGCGCTTTTGCTCTCGGGAGTAAAAAGCTCCTTTCGTCACAATTTATACTAGGTATTGGAGAAGCACTATGCTTAATCCAGTTCGCTCAGGAGCCTCGTACACAGTACCAAGCACCTCCGCCAAGGAGCCCTACGCGCAGAGCCCCAAGCGACCACGTTCCTAGGGCTCCTTCCTAACCACCTTTTCAATACTTCTTTAGCGAGAGCTTTACCCGCTGAAGGTGTGATCGCACACAGCCAGGAAGAAAAAATAAGGCAATACAATAAAAAACAAAAGAAAGGACGCAATGACAGACGCTCTTGGGGAGCTACCAGCTCGATGCGTCCTAAGACAATGGCAAAGAAATAGTTGTTTTCCTGATAACTGCCATTTATCGAGAAACCGAGTATGATCCCTAAATTGCCAAGCAACTTTTACTGCATCCATGAACTCACTTACCGCTCTGGTGGTTTGCTCAAAATGTAAAAAAGAAAAAAAGATAGAGGATTTCTATAAAAGTAACACAAGAAAATGTGGGCACGAAAGTGGATGCAAAGACTGCAGGCGTACTGCTGCTTCTCGTTACGGAATCTCGGATCAAGGCAAATTGAGAAGACAAGCCTATAGACAGCGCATTAAAAATGATCTTCGCAGTGTATTACGAAGGACAATAGAACATGCTAAGAGGCGAGCGCGTGATCAAAGTATCCCCTGTAATTTAACTATTGAGTATTTAGAATCATTAGTTATTTCTCATTGTCCTATTACTAAAGAACCGTTGGACTGGGAAAGGCGTCAAGTGGTTAATGATCACCCGACCCCAAATAGCCCTTCTTTGGATAGAGTTATTCCTTCTCTTGGCTACGTTCCTGGTAACTGCGCTTTTCTTAGTCATAGAGGAAATGCAATTAAAAGTAATGGAACAATAGAAGAGCATTGTCGTATTGTTAAATATATGGCGGAACAGCAATTAAAGGACATAGTGTTCTAGCCATAGTGTCCTCACTCTCTTCTCGCTCAGGCTAGATCGTTCGGACAGTGCCGACTGGCTTCTCGCCATTGTTGAAGGAAAAATCAAAAGTCGATGAAAAATTACGCCCCGCTTTAATTGGGAAAATCAAAAGTCGATGAAAATTATGCCGCCCGTATAATTGGGATACCCCGGCCCCGACTTGCCTAGCCTCCCGGTTACTGCTCTGCAGCTTACTCTACCATGGCAAACGCGCAAGCCTGGAAAACTGTAACAATTTGTAATAATTATATTTTTAGTTGGTGAGAATTTGCTATATTTAGGGGGATTCTCCCTGTCTCGGCTCTGTACCCTGCCAGAGCCTACGATCGCCCATCCTGGCCACGGTTCAACCTAACCTAGGGGAGAGGCCCCTTAGAAGCGATCCTAGGGGCCTCTCCTGCAGTGCTACGGGACGGCAGGGATGGCCCACCACGGAAGCCAGTGCGTATCTGCGCAAGTGGGAGAATCTAGCAGTTGCCAGCAAATTTGCCCGCAATCGTTAGCACCATACCAGCACTTGCCCTCAAAATTGTAAGCATCTGCGGGAGGGTTGCGATCAGTTAATGCAGTGGGAATTAGGGGAGTCATGGGTTAATTGCAGGCTTGGGAAACTTGCCAGTGGTAACGGAGAAAAGATGGCCGGGATAGTGTAGCCGTAGCGTCCGAGCGTGAGAGTGAGCGTCCGCCAGACTAGGGCAGGAATTCTCTACAACGTAGGGCAACTCCCAGCCTGTTAAATTATAGTTTGGCACGTAGCACCACACTAGAAACTGGTCGAAATAAAGCTCCCTTTGAATAGTCGAAGCCATGGCGGCAATTAGTAAATTGGAACGGCAGAGTAGACAGGCCCGGCTAATTGAAGCCGGGCAATGATGCGACGGTTAGCCCATACAGAACGCCTCTTTTTGTGCGTCAGTGTAATTAATGCCATGCGGCAATTTGAATCTCAGGCCGACAATTACGTATCCCGCAGGATCGGCCGGCCGATAATCCGTCAGGTCACCGTCAACCACTCGGAATTTGCGATTGCCAAGATAAGCAAGCGATGGCAAGTCACGCCCTCTCTTGACGTTAAAACAAGCGGCAACATTGACCCCGGCAGTGATAGCTGACGCGGCTAATTTATGGTTGGCTGAATTACCGTGGCCGTCATAACTGAACGTCAGGTGATAGCCTATTCTTTTGCATTCTGCCCAATTGTGCCTGATCTTAGTGTAATCGTAAAATTGCACGCTATCACCGCCACAATCTTTTAGCTTGTGGTTAAAAATTTCCATTATGTTACGCTTGCCAATCGGCAGAATGGCACCAAATTTAACGCGGCAGAATGCAGCAAATTCCGCGTCGATTGTCACGTCGATTGTTTCCCATGGGATGTCGCTAGTTCCATTCAACCGGATGGCAATATTCTCTCCCTTGTGCAAATTCTGCTTGTGCAGAATTGCCATAATGAGCAACTTTACAAAGGACTCCGGGCTGTAGAAGTAGGCTAAGGTTCGGCGAATTCTCATCGTTTGCTTTCCTCCCATGTGCACAAGATTTCCCGCGAAATGCAGGCAAATTGCCCTGCAATTTCCAGCACCTGGACACACGTTGTGTCCGCTGATATCAGCCGGTGCTAGGTGGAGGATATAAGTCTGGATTGCCGATTTCTCAGTCTTCGGATTGACGCTAAGAATTTCCCGGTAATTAATGGCAAATTTCTCACACAGTGTGGCAATTGAGGCGGGAGACTTGGCACGGGAATTAATGGCAAGCATGGTCGGAATTGCAGGATGGTAAGGTTGAAAATTGAGAGAATTAACGGCCGTTAATTTTCAGTAAGCAAGCATCGACGCCGAAACCATACAAGCGACAGTAGGTGAAATTTCTATGATCCTCAATTGCCAGACTGACAACAAATAACGCAACAATTGGACCAAGGCAGATTGCCGCGATCACTGCGGCACCACGGGCTGACGGCAGGAAACTCATAATCAATTGCAAGGTGGTAAAGTTAAAGAATTAGATGTTAGGACTGACCGGACAGCTTAAGATTCTGGCGCGTCAGTCTAGTTCCAAATTGTTTAGCAAATTCCGCAAATTCAGAATCTGACAATTGGTCGGTATCAAAGAATTCGTCTGTAACCTGATAATCATCTAAGATGTAGCAATTTGAAGCACTGAGAACTGTCCCAGACGTAGCGCAGACAATTAGCATTGGAAATTTCAAGCGGTGGGTAGGCCGTCGGCGTCGCCGCCGTCGGTTCCCACACTATGGGCCGCCATGGCGTCAACCGCCACAGACTAGGGTCAATTTCTAAACTGTCCGCAGACTGCCGACGTTGCGCTGCCTGGTGCTACCGGCCACAGTGCTAGGGAACCGCTGGCCCATGGCAGCGAAAATTGAACCGCGCACGTGCGCGGGATGATGCCATGAGACAGGCGACAATCCGCCCCATCGTTACAATTATTTACAACGGTTCGCCAATGGGGAATAGGATGTATCGGCGGATACAACGGTTCGGCGATCAGAATTAAGAATTAAATTCCGGTGAGAATCCTTAAGGCAAGGTGAGAATCCTTAAGGCAAGATGAGAATCCTTGGAATTTGGCGAAACTTAAGGCAAGGTGAGAATCCTTGAAATTTGGCGAGAATCCTTGAAATTTGGTGAAACTTAAAATTTGGTGAGAAAACTTAAGGAAAGGTGAAAATCCTTAAATTGACCTTCGTTTGATACGCCTCCAGCCGGACCCGATACGCCTCCAGCCGGATCCAATACAGTTCCAGCCGGATTCAATACAATCCTGGCCGGATCCATTCTTGCTTCAAACACAATGCCAACCCTCTGCATTTCTAGCGGCTTCGCAAGCTGCATCCTGGCTCTTGAAAGGCCCTCCAATGCCTTCCCCATCGTCTTGGTGCCAGTACCAGCCTTCTAGCAGCTCAGTGCCCTTGCAGCTCTCTTCACAAAAGAACTCAACTAATAGCATCAGCCGTTCCCCCATTGGTCTGCCATGGCTTGTGCAATGCCTTTGTAAGTGGCACTGCGAAGCTTCCAACGATCTTCACTAGGGCTAAGTTTGTTCTGCCCACTTGGAGTTTGATTGCTCCATCTACCGCTACTTGGCAAGGGTAAAATATCTGTGGGAATAAGAGAAGGAAGATTCTTCAGCCAAAGACAAGTGCTCTTGGATTCTGGGTGGCCGAATTGCCAAGGTTGAATAATTTGATTAGGCTTACGAATGCGAGAAGAAATTATGCTAATAGGATTTTCTAAGGCAATCTTTTCAATGGGAGCACCAAGAAGCAAGCGCACGAAATCAAGAGCCTCAGCTTGTTCCACTTGCTTGTCTTTGAACCATCGTGCTCCACTCACAGCTAAATGAGTGCAAGGTGGATGTGCAATCATTAAATCAAAACCATCTCCCAAGATGTTGCGCACATCGCCTTGATAGTGCGGGCCAGGGGTGTCAGAGGGGAGCAAATCGCAGCTAATGGCTTCATGGCCTTGTGCGAGGAAGGCGTCTCTGACAGTGCCGGAGTATTCACAGGCAATGAGAACTTTCATGATTACCAGTGTCCTTTGAAAATGAGGGTCCAATCAGGACTGTTTTGTTCAAGCCAGTGAAGTTGATCCACTTCACGCTTAGGCCAGTCAGCTTTGTCAGTCATGATGATGGCTTCACAAAGGCCAGCACGATAGATTTCAGGGCTGTCGTAAGTGGCGCTTTCTACCACTGCATCTTCAACCATGGCATGCACCTTGATGGCTTCAAGCTCATCATCGTACATCCACCAGTCAATGGAAAGAACTGTCATTGCATGAAAGCGGAGAGACGATCAAAGCGAGCCTTGGATGGAGCCCTGGTGGCGTCAGGACGCCGCAGCACGTAGCTGATGGGAGAGCATTGCATGCCGCCTTCCCCATCGCTCTCAGCCTCGCTCTCAGCTTCCCAGAAGCCTTTGCACGTGCCCTTGGCATCGAAGAGGCCGATAAGTTCCTCTTGGTCTTCCATGGCGAGCCTGCAATGGAAGATCACTTCCTTGAGCGAAGTTGCTTGATACTTGCCTCTGCTGGTTCCGAAATAGGGGCCGTTGTCCGTGTAGGTGCGGATGGTGTGCATGGTTGGTTCGATGGGGAAAGAGATTAGCAGGAAGGAAGCTTGTCAAGTTGATTGCCGAAGCATGTCCAGCCCTGCCTGCGACGACGAGCGAAGTATTCAGCTTTGGTGGCATCTGGATACATCAGCTCAATGCGGCTTTGAATTTCTTCAGGCTTTTGGCTATGTTCGCCTTTTGGAGCGAAAACAATCTGCCTAATGGATTCATCATGAAGCTTCAATGGGCGTCCAATTCTTTGGGGAGAAGCAACTAGCACCATCTCCACTACGGGCTTCACAGTTGAAGGCCTCACGCCTTGCGCTCCAATGGGAGAACCATCTTTCTTAGTTTTCACCCATACGAAGGCCACGCCTCGATAATGCAAACCATGCTGCTTGATACAATCCATGGCAAAATCAAGGCGAGGGCAAGTTGCCCACATAAATAGCAGGCCATTCTTTGAAAGAGGATACTTCCATTGCCGAATGTCATCATCATTGAGAGTGTCGTATTCTTTGCCGCAAGCTCCCATTTTGTCTTGGGCACCATAATAAGACCATGGCGGATCGGTGATGATGATGTCGAAGGTTTCCATGGGGAAAGAGAAGATTGTAGGGGCCTTGGGAGGCCCCAGGAGCGATCAAGCAGCCCAGAGTTTATCGGCCTCCTCCATAGCTTCCCACTGGCGCTCTAGCCATTCGTGGCGTTGCTCAACAGAATCGAACACTGCCAAGGGCTCGCGACTGTTGCGAGCGCTGGCCCAGAACTTATGGGCAATGATGCGACGAGTGGCAGCATCGCGGATGCTGGTGGTCCAGAGCCAATGATTGTGGCTGCCGGCCATGAGGCTAGTGCGGCGCTCCATGCCAGGAAAGGAGCGGTCGTGCCACCACTGCCCCTCGGTGGAAGATAGCGAATCAATGTTGAAAGAAAGGGTTTCCATGGTGAAAGAAAAGGAAAGGCTCGCGCCTCGTGAAAAAAACAATAGAGCCAGAAAGGGCTGTTACCAGCCCTTTGTAACAATGCTTAGCCATAGGCAACTGAGTTGCGGAAGCGGTGCCACAGGCCAGCAGGCACATTGTGCAAAGCCCAGGACAGCATGGTGCCTCGCTTGTCGCAATCTTCGTTGCAATAGCGATTGGGGGCTTGCATCATGGTGAGCTTGCGGGCTCCTTGCTCCTTGACATCGGTAGAAGCGTCAGACTCAGGCAGCCATTCAAGGAAAGCAATGGTGGTATCAGGATGGGCGCCAAAGATGTGGCTATGCAGCTCCTGCAGGTCAAGCATGGCCAGCTCCTGGCTGGTAGCCTTGGCCCAGAAGGTCATCGAAGGCATGTCGAAAGAAATGGTCATGGTGCTTGGAAGGGGGGTGGTGGACCTCGCGGCCCGTTGAAACAACAATAGTCTGAATAGGGGGCGTTGCCGCCCCTCTGTAACATTTGTTCACAGTTGGTCGCAGATCTGCTCCAGCACTTCGCCCACGTAGAGCTGAGCTTCCCAGAGGTGGTCCATGGCAGCGCAGCGCTGGTCGCGGGCAGCCTGGAACACATTCGCCCCATCGTCCATGGTTTGAAAGTCGCGACCATTGAGCGTGGCATTGGCCAGGGCGTCCATGGCAGCCTCAATGGCAGCATGTGCCTTGGCATATTCATCACGCAGCTCGATGCCGCTGGTGCCGTTGATATTCAGTTTCGGAGCGATGGCAGTGAATTTGAAGGTCATGGCCGAAAAGTGAAGGAAGGGCTCGCGCCCGTTGAAACAACAATACAACCAAGCAGGTCCAACGAAGTCTGCTTGTTACAAAGCTTTACAAAGCTTGCTGACGGCATGGCGGCTGATGCCAAGGCGAGAAGCTATGGCACGTTGCGACATGCCACGTTGGCGAAGCAGGCCCACCTTACGGCAGTCACTGGCCGTGAGCCAGTCGAGCAGCGCCACTACCACCAGCAGGGGCAGCAGCAGCTTCCAGGAAAATGCGATGAAGAGAGTGGTCATGGCTGAAAGCGAAGGAGAGGCTCTCGCCTCGTTGAAAGAACAATAGCCTGAAAGAGGATGCAGGAGCCTCCTCTGTAACATTTCTTCACAAAGCGACTTCGGCTCCGCTGTCTTGCCTGACCATCACAGGCAATAGCAAGAATTCCATCTTTAGGCCATCATCCATTTCCGAAGTAATTGTTACTGCTGCATTGCAAGAATCACCAAAGTTCATCTCCATTCTTCCATGCTCTGAATACTTCGCAATTACATCACTAACCGTTCTCATGTATTCGCTATTAAATACAGTTGCTCGCCGGGGATTGTTCTCCCATTCTGTAGGGAACAAACTATCAAACTGCCCAGGGAAAGTAGCACTACTTACTAAACATGGCCGGGCTTCAATGAGTTCCATTTGGTCTTTCTTCCCCCCATAGAATCTCGCTTCATTGTCATTGTGGATAATTTTCTTGCCATAGGCAGCTTTCTTTTTAAAAGCCGTGGAAGGAAGCAATAGTTCGTCTTCTTCCATGAAGGAAGATTCTGATGTTGGCACTATGCAACGAAAGGCGTAGTGTCCATTGGTGCTTCCCACTCGAATGGAGCTAGGTCTTTTGGCGAAATGGACGAAGGTTAGTTCGCCTTTGAACACGTCTGTGTGGCAGAACTGTGCGGCCACTAGGGCTACGTTGGACGGAATGCTAAGCACGATGGTTTCAGAGTTTGTTGAAAGAGCAGGGGCAATGAAATTGGCTTCTGTCAGTTCCTCGAACTGGGGAAATAAATCAGCCGGCAGTAACGGTCGGGCACTGGTTTGGCCCGTTGAAAAGAAAATTAACTGGTCTTGGCGCAGGAGTCAAGCGTTTTGCCTGACTCTCAGCAGCTCTCAAGCCTGGAAGGTGCGAACCATGCCTTTGCTGGCAATGCGGGTGACACGCTCGCAATCGAACGAGCGCCATGCTGCTTCGCCTTTACGGGCAATGGTGAAGTCACGGCAGCGGATGATGTTGGGCTTGGAGCTGGGAGTGCCAGTGCCCTTCACTTCCTGCGTGTCGCGGGGATTGAAGCAGATCTGCCGCTTGGTGCCATCAAGCTTGACAAACTCAATGCTGACGATGTTGGAGCCAGCTTCGGCAATGATGCGCTTGATGAAGCTGGTGCGAAGATCCAGCATCCACTGAGGCTGAGCAATGATTTTCATGGTGGAAAAGAAAGGATGGTCATAGGGCTCGCGCCCTTGATGCCATTGTTTCGCCTTAAAGTGTTTTCGTCAAGCCCATGGGTCATTAGCGCTGCTTATGGTGCTCGCAGGCTTTTCAAGGAGAATCGCGGCAGTTGGCTCCTGCGAAGGCTGCTTGCGCTCACGAACTGTTGCGAGCCAGTACCCAGGTTTTTAATCTTTATCAATGGCGTGTCCACTTTCTTCGCCATGACAATATATTGACCACGCCAGCCAAAATTCTGGTCATTAAGGTCAACAATATCGCCATCGGAAAACAACTATTTTATCCTCGTGATTTTCGGCAATGGCTCATCGCTCCATTTCATAGGAGGGTCAAAGTTTACAGTCATCATTTCAGGCCATTTACGAGGAGAACTCTCGCTTTCGATAATACCTTGCTCTACTGCACGTTCCCAGCTTACTTTATGCTCTATGGTTGTCCGTAAATCATATAAAATGCTGTTAGATTTTGGCAAATTATTACTACCAATTCCCAAGGAAGAAAAGCGACCGTCAATTCCATCAATCAAATGACTGGACAGAATTTCGCCAATGACGATAAAATCTTTGTGAAGTTGCTCATAATCAATTGGCCTTTGAAGAGGAAGATTGTCTTCGATTTCTCTCCATTGTCCTAGTTGCACTCTTTGCATCAAATTGGCAGCTTCAGCAAGCAGGAGCAGTTGCTTTTCAGTGAGCTGCAGATTGTAAAGCTTTTGTGCCATTGCCAATTTCCATGGAAAGGAAAAAGGGGGCTCCGTAGCCCCCGAACTTCCACTGCCAATATACGCATGCTGGCCGCTTCCGTCAAGTCCGCCAGGACTACACTTCAAAGAAGCACACTCGCGCTACACCCTGCGAAGGCGATGCAATGCGCTTGAAGGCACCAACAGACAAATCAAGCGAGCGTCCGTCGACAAACGGCCCACGGTCTGTGACTTTCACCACCACTTCTTTCCCATTGTCTTGATTTACCACTCGCAAGCGAGTACCAAAAGGAAAGTAACGATGGGCAGTAATCATTGATTCTGGATTCATTGACTGGCCGTTTGCCATTGTCTGCCAAGCAAAGCCATCATTGTGACCATAGAACGAAGCCTGTGAACATTGACGCGACGAAGCAGCCCCTGCTGATACTGGCAAGAAAGACAGTGCAGCAAGAACGGAAAGAAAAGTAAGTTTCAGCATTTGTTGAAAGAAAGAAATTACCAAGGGCCGCCAGTCGCCTGGGCGGCAATGTGCATGGTAGCAGACTTCGGAAATTCTTGGCTTGGCCCAAGGCATGCTATGCTTTGCAAGCAAGTCGGTCCTGAGGCTTAACCGCCTCCCTTTGGCCGTGAGGGTGGACGACGATGAAAGGATGGGACTTTCCGCAAGGACTGTCCGGGATACGTGGTTCCTGCAAGGCATCCTTTCCCTCTGTCGCTATTGGAGGAGCTTCGTTATCGGAGACTTGTAAGAAAAGGGCTGGTGGTTTCGGCTACTGGCCTTTTTCTTTTGCAATACTGTTCCTGCTAGTTCCCAAAAAAAGGGCCTTACGGCCCTCGTTTAGTTCTCTTTTGTTTTAGCCCATGTTGTGTCATGGGGAATAGGTTCCATGCCAAAGTCCCAAGTGTCGTAATCTTCGGCATTCCTAGGATCGCATGAAGCTGGATGGAGCTTAATGGCTCCGTTATGCCAGCTTTCATGAAACATGCCCTTTTCAGTGACCATTGTTGGAAATAGCAACAGCGTAGGAAGCAAGATATTCCTGCAAGTCTTCTGCAGTGGGAGCTTCTGATACCACTTCAGCATGCTCTTCATTGTGGCGCTTGAGAGCCCCCTTGCAAGTGAAGTAGATTGTCTGTAAATGGTAGCGATGGCAAGCCATGCTTGGCACATCCATTATTTCTTCAAGGGTGGTCATCCACTCTTGTATTTCCTTGACGCTCAAATAAGTGGAAATGAGGGGACGCCCCATGCTCATCACGAGGCGATTGTCGTTAGTGAAAGCAGAAGTGGATCCGTTGCGCTCAGCGATGATTTGAGAAGGCATGAGGGGAGACGGCATCGAACCGTCGTGACTGCCTTGTCATTATGGCCACAATGGGAGCGAGGAGTCAATGGGAAAAGCCATCAGCGCTGCTTATGACTTTACTTTCCATCCAACAGCCAGGTAGTGGCACGTCCCCACTGGCGCAAGGTGAACATGCCTACCGGCCCTTTCCACCACATTCAGGAACGCTTGCCTGCGAGTCTTGTCCAACTGGCCCTCAGGCTCCACCAGCCAGCTCCTGGCCCAGTCCGCCACCTCTTCAATGTCGTTCAGTTCACTTGTACGCACAACATAATGCCTGCCACGCTGCTGCATCTTCCTCCACACTGGATGCACCATGGGCTCTTCTGCTGCAATGGCTTGCGCCTCTTGCTTCAAAATAGGAGGAATGCAAATGCTTATCAATGGGGGGAGAACTGGTTGAACGTCCATAACACTACCAAGATGGGTCTTCATTTCGGCTCACCTTAACAATGCTGGACGATGAATGCAACGGTGCTGCTAATAATGTGGCCATTTTCTCATTTGATGCCATTAATGAGAATGACTTGCCATCTCCGAAGGAAACTGTATAAGTTTCAGAAGCATTGCCTTTTAGCATCATTGCCCCGTCAAATAGTCTTTCAATTTTTTAGCTCTTTTGTTTCCTTCTTCCACTTCTTCAACGATAGATTTGCTGACGATTTTACGCAGCATTTCACGCCATTTATCATCTCCACCAAAGCTGCCAATTTGCTCAATAATTTGCATTGCAGTGGAGAGCTTTCCAATGTCGTTCATGACATGCAACGCTTCGCTCCAGCTTTCAGTGATAGTGCGGTCATCGACTGTTTCCGAATGAAGGGCAAGCCACTTGCCAAGACAGAAAAGGGCAATCTGACGAAAGGCTTCATCGCCATAGTTCTGAAAGAGTTCTTCAATGGACTCCGACAGTTCCTTTGTCACCCCAACAACACTAGGGTCGTCTAGAAAAGGAATCAGGCCATTGTCAACTGCTTGAAGCTCGTCGTTTTTGACAGAAGCAGCTTTGCGAAGAAAGTCGTTGACAGAAGAAAATTCCATGGGGAAGAGCTGGATGAAAGAAGTATGCCGAGGCCTTGTGCGCTTGTCAAGCACTTAAACAAAATTCATACTTTTGTGCTGCCAAACATTTTCCTCCCATCGTCCTCCTTTGGCTCGTCTTCCACCTTGAAATTAACGTCAATTGATTTTGACTTTTCTTCTTTTTCCTTCACATCGGAAATTGTCTTTGCAAGATCATCCAAGAAGCCTTTATAGCTTTTCTTCTCTTCAGTTTGTGGCTTAATGTCATATAGCCCGAGAACTTTTGCTTGCTGCTCAAGGCAGTTCTTGGCCACGGTCAAGAAGCCACTTTCACCAGCGCCTTCTATAACGGTAACAGTTTCTCCTTTGTCACCAATAGCAGTGATTCTTTTTCGTTTGCTTTGTTCAAAATGAATGAGAGCTTGTTCCTTAAGGCTGATTGCTTCATTGATGATTCTTGCTCTATGGCAGTCTTGACTTTTGAGAATGCTTTCAGCCCATAGACCACGATTTTGGTGGCGATCAGCATTGACTGTTTCCTTGCTTAGTTGAAGCACCCTGGCAATTTGAGCATTACTAAGATTATTGGCCAGCAACTCCTGGACCATATAGCGTCGAACGCCAACAGTTTCTTTGTTATATGGAATCTTGCCAGGACCAGCGCCAAATCGTTCACGAATGTCTTCAATTTGTTTTGCCGTTAAGCCAGCATCAAGCAAGATTTTCAGACCATGGCGCAACTCTGTTTGGTGGTCAGGGAAAGAGATTTCTGGTCTAGGCATTGTGAATACTACTATTTTCTCACAGCCTATTCTATAGGCCTATCTCCTTTTCCGGCAATACTGCGAGTGAATAGTGCCGTAAAACGTTCTTGTTCTTTTGTTGTAATAGTTGCAGGGCAATGGGAAATAGCCAAGCGCAAAGCATCAAGCTCTTTCCTTTCAGAGGGCGACAATGAGATAAGCCTATTCATGGTTAGTCTTCTGGCTTTTGTAAAGTGAAGACAAGGCTTTCTTTGGTTGAGACTATTTCATAATCGCCCAAATCATCAGCAAGTTTTTTGTCTTCTTTTAGCCTTTCTTCCGCTTGCTTAATGCCATCGCTATATTGCTTTTCATTGCGTTTTTGTATTCGCACTGTGCCATATTCTGTATCCTCTTTTTCAATCTTGTTTGATCGCATGATCTTTAAGATTTCTGCTTTGGTTTCAGCTTCTGATTCAAGCAATAGTTTCTGTTGAATCTTGACAGCGGAAAGAAAGCTAATCAGTTCGTCTAGTTTTTCCATGGTCAAACTCCAGAAGCAAGGGCTGCTGATGCAAAATTGCGATCAATGAGAGAAGAAATTTCTTCAAGGCTTCCGCGCCAGTGACGCTCATTCATTTCATCACGGGCACCATAAAGAACTCTGCTTTTAGGACCAGCTCCTTTATCTGGCCTTGAAAAACCATGGTGATTGATGACAGTAATGGTCGTGCCGTTGTGTTCCAAAGAAGGAAGCACGTCAGGAGGAAGAGGAGCGGAAGGCATGGATGGTGCTCAGAGCATAGTCAGTTTACCATATCTTGAAGAAGAAAGGGCGAAAGGAAGATTAAAGAGCACCGTATGAATGACGACCTTGGGGGTCTACCTGCGCGAACGGTGCTCTCGCGAAGGGAGTTCATCCCCCTTTCGCCCCATTGCAACCATCTCGCCAGAAGCGCCGCAGGGGTTGGAACCGGTCGGAGCCCCCAGGCGCGTAGATGCGTGGAGAAGAATCGGGACGAGTCTAGGCACATGCCACAAATTAAAATGGACAATTTCTTGATTGGCACAGTGGCCATCATCTTGATGGTCGGGTACGATGGGCAAGGTCCTAACTAAAACCATGAGCAAACAAAGCCTTTCCCCTGCCGCGCAAGCGGTGATGGATGCTTGGTGGGGAGACTCAAAAAGCCATCAATCAGGCATCGCCGCCGTTCTCCGTGCCGCTGCTGATCAAATGAGCTGCTACCAATCCAAGATGTTTCTGTATTCCATCGCGGACGCCACAAAGCTACTCACTATCGCCGCCGAGCTGGAGGCTTACCAATGACTGAACTTTCCCCCGCCGCGCAGGCGGTGATGATCGCAGGCACGATGGGCAACCCCAACGTGATCAACGATCCCGTTTATCGGCAATGCATCGCCGCCGCCCTTCGCGCCGCTGCGGATCAGGCAATGCCAGAGTTTTTTACTCTTGGCCCAGTCAGTAGCGGGACCAAGAGGCATAAGGATCGTCAGGGATTGATCCGCTATCGACTCTTTGCAAAAATGATCCGCAATCGACTCCTCGCCATCGCCGCTGAGCTGGAGGCCCAACCATGATCACTGACTATCGCGCCCTGTGCACTGAGCTTGTTCACGAGCTTGAAAACACGCAAAAATCATTGATGTATCACCAAGGCTGCTCAGTTATTCTTGATTCAATTCGTTGTGCCTTAGTGGACCGCGCCCGCGCCGCCCTGGCCGAGCCGGAGCACCCCGCCGATGGGGAGGTGGCGTTCCTGGCCTACTGGCTGCGCGAAATTGCCCGGCTATGGGAGTCTGATGCCCCGCGTTTCAAGCAGCTTGCCCGCGCCGCCGACCTTTTGGAGCGCCTGGCCGAGCCGGAGCCGGTGGGGCCGACTACCGACGAACTGCACCAGCTATGGCAAGAGCTGTATTCCTTTCACGACGGTCCCACAAGTGGAGACGTGGAAGAGATCGCTCGCACCGTCCTCGCCCGCTGGGGGCGGTAAACGCTAACGACCAAAGCCCTTAGAGCTTTTTTCTTCTTTATTTACAGCTCCATCAATTTTCTCTTTTTCTTCCAATGGAAGAGAAGGAGGATTTTCAATGGAGGCAGAAATAATCACTGGCTTTGCCTTAAAGCCATTGTCCCAAATGATTGCCATGAAGATAAGAAAAAGGACTAGCTTTAATCATAAGCTAGTCCCGCAGTATTTAGAAAAGGTCTGAATAACTGTCCTCCTTTTCTTCCGTCTCAGGAGCTATAGCTCCTTCTTCCTTCTCCCAAACGGGAGCTATATATTCCCAAGAATGGTACAGTCGAATCTTTTCATTGTTCGGACCATTCTGGAAACTGCTAGTAATCAGCCCCTGACGCCTCGCCACTTCTAGCATCTTTCCAGTAGAAGCAATCTCCCAGCTTCCAGAAAGAGCTGCCACTTGCTGCCTAGAAAGCCGCTCGTTCTTTCGCATGTTCACTGTATTCACGCATTGATCAAGCTCTTCTAAAGAGCCGCCAAGTGGGCCAGCATAGTTCCATCCATAGTTCAAAGTATCACGCTGTAGCACATGCTTGCCAGTGAGGCCACTCCTGCTCTTCAGCCATTCAAGATGGAACTGATTGGGGTCAAAGTTGCCTTCTGGACGAGTGAGCTTCACCACTTCACTCACATTGTCCACAAAGCTAGTGGAGTCTCGCAGTCCTCCACTCTTATTTAAGTGGTGAAGAATGACAATGCTTGTTTTGTATTGATTGGCAATATCTCGCAGTCCATAGATTACATCACCAGCATTGCTCTTGATCAAATCTACGTCCATGCCTGCAAGACATGCAGTGAGAGAATCAATGGCGACAAGCAAAGGACGATGCTTCCTCACATAGTCTTCTAGCTGCTTCATGTGGCCAAAGCGCCAGTTTTCCCAAAAAGCAATGGTGCCAGGCTCCAGGCCAGCATCTTGAAAGCCGATCACTCCCAGTTTCTCGCTGGTATCAACAAGGGGTTCGTCACTTTGAATGATGAGGCTTTTTCCTTTCATGCAACGCCTTCCGCTCCATGATTGTCCAAGAGCTACGTTCAACGCCCAGTTGTAAATCAAAGTGCTTTTGCCCGTGCCTCCTGAAGCAGCAAGAAGCATCACGCTTCCCAAGGGAATAATGCCTGCAACTAGCCATTCCCTACATTGCTCAGAATTGGCAATGGTAAGGGCATCAATGGTTTCTATCTCTTCCTTGCCATAGATGCGACTCTTGGCTTCCTCAATAATCTTGTCAATGTTCTGCTGGCTCATCTTCACATTGCGTTGCTCTAACCAGTTGCCAGCTTCGTAGACAATGCGAGCATCATTGGCATAAAGGCCAACAAAATTTTCAATGGTGGAAATGATTTCTTCGTACGAAGGCTTTCCATCTTGTCCAGCATGCTTGCTCTTGGAGACAATAGAAGCAAGAAGGTCTTCCTTGGTAGCGCCTTCTTCAATGTAATCAGCAAGGTCCAAGCCATTGCCGCTAGGAAGATTCTGCCATTCCCAAGATCTGGGGTCTGCATAAAGCCATTGAGCGCCAGGGTTATCAGTTTCGATCTCACGCATGAAAGCAACACCTTGCTCATCTCTATCAGGAGCAAGGACAATTTTGTGCTTTTTGAACAAGTGTGAGTAATCGCCATTAGTGCGATACTGCTTACTGCCTCCTAGAAAAGTAACAGCAGGAAGACCAATGCTCCACACTGCTTGACAAGTGAGTTCCCCTTCGACAATGACAATTGGCAAGCCACTACGCTCGCTTTCTTCGATTGCCTCCTGATACATGAAAGGCAGAACATGCGCCTTGATCTCTTGAAGTTGTGCTTTATGGCTTGGAGCGGAGTGGTCAATGGTGGGAAAGTTTTGCCAGATGCGCTTACTTCCGCTGGTATCATCACGATGCACCACCACTAAGTCTTGTCCTTGCTTGTTTCTATAAGGAAATTCGTAAGACCCGGCGCTACGAGGCGGCTTCTCCCATCGAACCATTGGAGCCAGGGCATCCCTCACTTCCGCTCTATGAGCAGGACTAGGATCGTGCCAGCAGTTGTAGCCTCCAGTGTTTTTATTGACAGTGAAATCATTGCCTCCACATGCTGGGCAAATGAACTTGCCTTTTTCTTTGCTGGGCTCCAACTGGTCGAGGAAGTCCAAAATCGAGAAGGTCATTGAAAGGAGGAGAACAGCACTACCCATCATGGCAGCTCCAAGCAATGCCCGCATCGGCTCAGCTCCATTAGGAACGCTTATGGAAAGAGGTCTTGCCGAAGGCCTGAATGGAGCTATTGTGGCCACGAACCTTGCAGCTCACCATGCCCAAAAGCCTTTACGAAGGCGGAAAGCAACGTCGTCATTTCACTTTGACAACCTCCGCTTTCAATCATCTTTCTTCAATAGCAAAAGACGCTGAACTTTCGCGCTCTGAAACACTAGAGCGCCTCATTCGCTGCACTCCAATTACTGAAGGCGGCAGTTTAATTGCTGATCACACTTGGCCTTTTGCTTGGGACTACTCTTCTGAATCCTCCTCTGAATCCTCTTCTGAATCATGAAACTTTCTGAACTAATTGATGCACTGGTTAAGTGCGACGAGGCAGCTTCCGAGAACCCAGAAGTATTGCTTTGCTATGAAGATTTAAGCCCTCTTCACGAAGGCTTTAGCTTCTGTCACACAGAAGAAGTCGCTGACGTAAGAGTTGTTGAAGACTGGCCACTCCCTGGTCGGAGTGTCATTGTGCAAGAAAATGAAAAACCAACCAGAGTGGTTATTTTCTATCGCAATCGTGAAGAATGATCGACCATAATCTTTTTCTTTATAAACCTTCTGACTTTTTCATGGATTCTCCTTCTTCTCTAGCAATGGCCGACCGTATGAACGGACTTTTTTCTCCTCTCGAAATTTCTGCAGAGGCATTTACTGCTGCCTATGATCTTGCCATCGGTGAGCATGTAGAAAAGAACTACAAAGGGCTCTCCTATTTGTCCTGGCCTTTTGCTTTCCGCTACCTCAAGGAACAGTTTCCTACGCTTTATGTGGCGTTTGAAGAGAGCACACTGGGCTGGCCCGTGTTTGGTCAGAATAGTTGCTGGCTTTTGCGCCCCTATCTCACTGATGGCATCAAGCGCACTCCTGCCCTTGTTTTCCCGCTAATGGACAACAAGCACAATGCGCTAGTTGAACTCAATGCTCGTGCAGTGAGCGATAACATCCAACGTGCCAGCGTAAAGTGTATTGCTACTTTCACTGGCCTTGGCCTCAAGCTTTACTCTGGCGAGGATATCCCCAAGAGCGATGAAAAGGAAGTGCCTAAGCTTCCGCTCCAGCAGGAAGCAACAAAGCCCCCAGCGAAGAGCAAAGCAGCGCCAGCCAGTGATGTCCCAAAGCCTGCCCCTGCGGCCAGCAAGGCGGAGACTACTGGCACTTTTGATGGCAAAGCAGCTCTTCTCGGATTCTGCAAGGCAAATGCCTTTAGCTATGCAGACGAACGCACCAGCATGATGGCCGGAAAGGCAGCCTTGGAAAATCTTGGGCTGGCAAAAGGCGACGACATCAAGGACAAAGAAATGTTTGCCAATGTCGTTACCACCATGGTCACTTCATGGTGTAAGGAGCAAGGACTTAAGGTTTCCAAGGAGACAATGACTCAAGACCTTGACACCCTTCGTGCCATTTGCATTGAAGGAACCCTTGAGCAGTCAGTGAAAGGGGTGGAGGCTTTCCTTAAGGGAAAGTGATTGATCTGGCATCGGCTCGCCTTGTGCGGGCCTTTGCTGGCATCTTAATCGTTGATTCTGACAATTGTCCAATTACTTTTCTTCCCGAATGAATTCCTGGAAATTCCCAACAAAACAAGACTGGCTACTCGCATGGGAGGCCGCTCATTCTGTTTATGCAGAAGAAGTAGATCCAAGTGATGAAATACTTTGCCAGGCATTGCTATGGCAAGCAAGAGCAACTTGCACGAAGCCAAATGACTCCCTCTGAAATCAAAAAGCTAATTAAAAAGCTTGAAAATGCTGCTGTTTGTTGCCATGAATGTGGCGATGAATGGGGCGTCTATAACGTTGGGTGCTCATCCACTTGGATGGGCACTTGTCGTGTTTGCAACCAAGAAAAGCCTGTCACTGAGACCAGAGACTATGCTTATTTCTTCACTGGCATTCGCCGTCTTAAATTGCAGCTCAAAAAACTGTCGTGAGCATTGTTCTCCCCCGTTACGAACCGAGCCGGATCTCCTTAAATGGCAAGCGCCATTACACATGCAGCCAGTTCCCAAACGTTCCAGAAGGCATGTTGTTGCCATCTGTGACCACTGTGCTGTCTTCTATGGCACCAGTGTCCAAAATCATGGCACTGATCAATTGGCGTAAACGAGTGGGTAATGACGAAGCAAATCGTCGCACTCGCCTTGCTGCTGATCGTGGCACTTGGATGCACGGTGTGATTGAAGATTTATTCAATGGGGAAGACATTGAGAACCATCTTGCTCGCAAACAAGAATGGAAGCCATATTTTGACGCCATTGATCCTTTCCTTGAACTTATTGAAAAGCCCATACTTGCCGAAAGTGCTGTTGCATGGTGGGGAGGAGACGATGGCATAGGGTACTCAGGGACGCTTGATCAACTTGCGCTAATGACTGACGGCGCCGTTGCCCTGATGGATTGGAAAACTTCTTACAAAGTCAAGCCTGATTATCAATTAGCGGACTACAAAAAGCAACTTGGAGCATATTCAATGGCGGCAGAGCAGCAATATGGAATTGACATTAGCGAAGCATATTGTGTGATTAGTGTTTATGATCCAGAGGAGCCAGAGCGCAATGCTGAACTGCAAATTCTGCAAATGGATGGCTTTGAGCTGGTGCAACAGCAGATGATCATGAAGGACACTATCAAGAGATATTTCAAGGAGCACTACCCAGGTGGTAAGGCGTTTGCATTGACGATGGATAGGGGGTAAGATGAGCGAGCCCAACAGGGCACCACCATCACTTCCCTGGAGAAACGCCATGGCCAACAGGCCCCCTATCACTGCTGTTATTGACCTCACCCCTGAAGTTTTGAACGCCCTCAAGGCAGCAGGCCCCAACGACCGTGGCAACTACAGCCTCGGCATGGCCGTCTGGGAGAACACCAAGAAAAGCTCTGATCGCGCTCCTGGCTATACAGGAAGCGTCGAGATCAAGGGCCAGAAAGATGGCGCTAAAGGCTTTGCCAGCGTCTGGGTGAAAGAAGCCATTGGCGGCGAAAGCGGCGCCAACGATTTCTTCTGATTAGCAAAAGCTTCTTGGGGCGCTAACCGCCCCTTTTTTCCTTTTTTAACCATGTTGCTCAACGACAAGCAAATCAGCAAGTTGGCTGAAAACGACCTGTTTCTTCCTTACGTTGGTTCAAAGCAACGTACGCTTGACAATGGCACCAAGGCCATTTCATTTGGTCTTTCACAGGCAGGCTACGACATTCGTCTTTCCTCCATTGAATTTTTGATTTTTGAAAGCAATGAGGATTCATCGCCTTGCGCTCTTGATGCAAAAGACTTCCAAGCGCAGCCGAAATCTGCTGAACTTATTGAGTACAACGATGGCTCTTGTGCTTTTCTCTTGCCTCCTTATAGCCATGGCCTTGGTACTAGTCTTGAGCTGATTTCCATGCCAACTAATGTATTTGCCTTATGCGAAGGCAAGTCTACGTATGGTCGTTGTGGCTTGATTGCCAACATTCTTCCCATTGAACCTGGCTGGTCTGGCTACTTGACCATGTGCCTTATCAATCCAACGCCATTTCCAATTAAGCTCTATGCCAATGAAGGCATCGCTCAGCTTATTCTTTTTAGCATTGAAGAAGTTGGGCAAGCTTATGAAGGCAACTATCAACAGCAAGGCGCTAAGGTGCAACTAGCTGCAGTCTGATTTTGAGCGCTCTTGAAGATCAGTTTCTTGGCCTTTGGCAAGCAAAGTTTCCCAAGTTAATTCTTGAACGAGAGTTCTCTGATATTGAAGCTTGGGAAAAAGATTACCAAGAGCGCTATTCCAAAAGTAAACGTTCCAAACGCTATCGCTTAGATTTTGCTCACCCCAACTCTCGCACTGGCATCGAAATTCAAGGTGGTGTATTTAATCGTGGTCGCCATGTCACTGGTTCGGGCTATGAAAGAGATTGTCGTAAGTACAATCTTGCCTACACCAGTGATTGGACGATTTTTCTCCTCACTTCTACCATGGCCAAAGACGCCTTTTGGTTCTCGTTGATTTCTGCTCATATTGAAAATGCTCGATAACTTGAGCAGCTTGACCAAGCAATTCTTCAGCGGCCTCTAAATCAACATTCTTTTTATTTATTACTTGGCGAAGTTGAATGTTTTCCAGCATCAAGCTTTGCACTGCAGTTTGCATGGAGGCCCATCCTTCAAGCAAATTTAAGGACACCTTCTTCAACTGATCAATACTTTTGCAATCATCAATTGCCTTTCGGCTAACTGTTAAAGCAAACTCGCGCTCAGTTGAATGTTGAAATGGCCCCATGCTTGCAATGTGCTTTCGCCCATTGTAATCAAAGCTTACTGGCAAACAGTATTGAGCCATAGTGGCGCGTCAATCATTTGTAACTAGGTTACATCAAGATGACAGTCATCGGCAGTTTGGAAGAGTGGTGGACGATGGGCAAAAAGCCGAAATCTTGCGTCCGGCTTCCCGAAGGTATAAGCTGAGGCGTTCGCCAAACGATCATGATTGGACGCCAGGAGAGCGCGTGGTGCTGGTCGCCTACACTGGGGCTGGTCTGGTGCCCACGAGCTTCTACGGCACCTTCCAGGGCTTCACAAAGGGGCCAAATGGAAGGAAGGCTGCAGTGGTCCAATGGGAGCAAAAAGATGCTCTCATCTCTGGTACAGTCGCAATTCAACGCATCCGCCCCATTGACATTCTTTCCTGATGATGCCCTCTAAGACGATTGTTGACCCTCTTTCAGACGGCAAAAGCTCTCTTTGCCTGCTTGATTCCATGGGAAACAGCCTTTCTGTGGTGAATGATGCTCGCCAGTCCTTTGATGCGGAAAGCATTGAATGGACAGATAAGGACGGAAAGCTTCTTCGTTACCTAGCCAAGAACCACCACACTTCCCCATTCCGTGGTGTGGTATTCAAATGGGCAGTCAAGGCTCCTTTGTTTATTGCAAGGCAATGGTGGAAGCATACTATTGCCTCCACCTACGTTGATGATCAACTTGGATGGAACGAAAAGAGCTTTCGTTATTGTGCAGCAGATCAAGCAGAATTTTACGTTCCCATTGAATTTGCCAAACAAAGCGAAAGCAATCGCCAAGCTTCTGATGGAGCCCTTCCTGCTCAGTCGCAACAACTGGCATTGATGCAATACGTGCAAGCCATTGAAGCCTGCAAGCAAGCTTACGAAGGCCTTCTGCTTACTGGCGTAAGCAAAGAACAAGCCAGGGCAATTCTTCCAGCAGCCTTATACACTTCTTTCGTTTGGACTTGCTCGCTTCAAGCTCTGCTCCATTTCATTTCCTTAAGAATTGGGCATGGAGCCCAAAGCGAAATCACTGCCTATGCTGAATCGCTTCTGATCCTTGGGCATGATGTTGCCCCAGAAGCTTTCGATGCTTTTGCTGAAAACAACTACCAATTCTGATCATGACCGACGCCATCAACCCCAAGCACTACCAAAAAGGAGGCATTGAATGCATTGAAGCCATTGAAGCCTCAATGACAGAAGAAGCCTTCAAGGGTTTCTTGAAAGGCAATTGCATTAAATATCTTTATCGTTACGAGGACAAAAATGGCGTTGAAGATTTGAAAAAAGCTCAGTGGTATTTATTGCGGCTGATTGGTATTTTGGAAGACAAAAAAAATGATCAAGGTGACGAATGGCTTGAAAAAATTGAAATTAGATACGATCCAGATGCATATATGATCAGTGGTTGCCCTGACGGTTTTTGTCCCATGCCCAACGTTCGCCAAGGACCACCAGAAGGCATGTTCCATCGCGTGGACGAAGCGTCCTAAGCAGCATATAGCTGCAATGCAGGGAAGGGGCCTCGATAGGCCCCTTCTTCATGCAATGGCAACACTCTCTGCGTGGCTTGACACCAAGCCTCCCAATCAGACAAGTCTGTATGAGCGCTTACAAAACTATGATGATGCACCCAAGCAAGCAGAATTTCTTCACGCTGCTGAGTCCAAAATTCCTTTGGTCTCCACCATTCAAAGACAGGCAGATTGCTCTTGTCAGCATTGCAAGCTAAACAAGACGGACAACTGTTCCACTTTGCAAAGTGTGGTCCTCCCTTGCTTTTTGGAACAATGTGATCAATGGTAAGCTTTTCACTCCATTTTCCACAATACGCGCAAGCACTATGGTTAAATGGTCCTTTTAGCGTGTAGTCTTCAAAAATGCTCCTCCTAAACCTACGCTTGGCTTCACTGGGGCGCAACTCGGACAACGACTGAAGAAGTTCCTCGGGTCCATTTCGCATCCCCATAATCTTGTTTTGATTATTCTTTCACCAGCTTAGTAGCAAAACTTTGCTTTAGAGGAAACTGTATAATGAACAAAACAAGCATTTAATGTGATGAGCGCCTGGCAAGCTAAACTTGCAGACTTTGCAGTGGTTTCAACTGCAGGGATGCTTCTTGCCACTGGTGGCATGATGATCGGCATTGGTAATCAGCAAATAAAAATCACCACACAAATTGAAAGCATCACCCAAAAGCTTGACGACTTAACAAACAACATGAAAGGGCTTGAGGGAAGGGTGCGCAATTTAGAAATTCAACGCTAGGCTTTAGCAAATCGCATCAATACCATGGAACCCATTCAGTGGTTTGTCATTGGCGGCATCATCATTGCTGCCGCAGACCAAATTCTGGATCATTCGCCCTGGCGCAGTAACAACGTTCTCCAACTCATCATGGAAGGGCTTAAGACTATTTTTCGCTCCAAATAGTAAATAATCATGGCATTGATTGGTCCGAAAAAACGTCCGCAGGACTTTGGCTTCAAAACTGGAGATCACCATCTCATCGTCAACGACCTCTCTGAAAGGATGAAGGCATTTGATTACGATGGGAAGCAACTGTGGGAAGTTCCTTGTCTTGCCCGTGGCCAAGGTAGTGATTACGAATGGAAACTTGCTCGCACTGACACTCCTCCTGGCCTTTACAAAATTGGTGCCATTTACAAGGACTACGAGCAAGTAGGTAGCAATCCTGGCTATGATCGCACCCTCATGGCTTACGGCTGGTATAGCCTTGATTTAGTTGAGCTTGAGAACCAAGAAGCCGGGAATGGTAGGGCTGGAATTATGATCCATGGTGGTGGAAGCCAATGTGGGTGGCCTGGCGCATGGGCTTCTTCACAGCGCCTTTTCCCAACTTATGGTTGCGTTCGTTGTCACAATATCGACCTTCGTGACAAGGTTGTTCCATTGGCATCAAAAGGAACCACTTTTGTAAGTGTTTATCAAGAAGGCTGATGTTTGATCAAGCTGCTTTCAATGCCTTGTGTTATGAACTTGCATTGCTAGCAGCCAAGCAGTGGCCGTCCATTAGATTTCAGCCATGGTTTATTGCGCTTTTGGCTTGGTGTAAGCCTGATTGGGTGGAGCAAAAAACTCAGAAAACCCTAGAAGTGGTTGATGAGCAAATTGAAGAAGTCAAGGAGCAATGGGAAAAAGAAGAGCATCAAGAGAAAGTTGAAGCTGCTGAGGGGTTGGCAACTAAAGCCAAGGAATTGTTTCCCAGCGCCATTGTTACTCCTTTTTCAGGTGCAATTGTTCCTTCGGTGATAATTGAAAAAAAAGTTTCTGAAAATGCAAGTGACGCGGTCAAGACTTTGGGCGGTGAAATAAGAATTACATATAGATTAGATAATTTTAATGTCTAGATGGCATATTGATTACATTTAAATTTGATAGCGAATAATTACAATACCAGAACCACCGTTGCCACTTGGCCGCAAACTATCGCCATTTCCGCCTCCCCCTGTATTAGCAAAAGCACTTTGATAAATACCGCCATATAATCCTCCTCCGCCCGATGAAGCATTGCCAAGCACCGTTGTAGAGTTTGCTGCTCCACCTCCTGCATAGCCCACTAGTGATCCATTGAAAGACGTAATAATACCTGCTCCTCCATCCCTGCCAGAACCTGTAGCTCCTGCGCCACCACCGCCTCCACCTCGCACCCCACCAAGCCCCGCTGCTCCACTATTGCCTTGTGATGGGCTAACGCTGGGCGTATTGCCTGCACCGCCAGCGCCACTTCCAGCACCGCCTCCACCTCCAGAGCCACCTGCAAGGCCAACTATTATTGCACCTGTACCACCGCCGCCACCGCCTCCACCAGCAGAAATAATTCCATTGAAACTAGAGTTTTCACCATTTGAACCTTGTGTATTGCTAGCAGGACCAGCCAGACCCCCAGCCCCCACTTGTACTGAATATGCTCCTATCGACATAATCATACTACCAGTTCTATAGCCACCACCACCACCGCCTCCGCCAAATCCGACACCTCCGCCGCCACCACCAGCAATAATTAAATATTCGTAATTTCCAGTATTTAGGACATTTAATGTAGATGTACCAATACTAGAAAAAGTGTGAATACGATAGGTTATGCCACTTACCATTGCTTGAGATGGCATGCCACCCTCGGCCCAAGTTGTCTTTAGTCCCCCTGAAATTAACCAGCTCATGGCAGCACCTCCAGATGGGGCAATGGTTGATAGCGGGAGGTGATGAGCCAGGTCATGGGATTGCGGCGGCGAAAGCGTTGATCAGCGTGGTGACGCGGGCGTCAAGAAGGGCGAGGTCCAAGGATTCGCCAATGGAGTAGAAAGCGAGGCGACCGTTGCCGTTGAAGAAAGAAGGGCCGAATGCAAAAACGTAAATAGGATTATTTCCCCCTGCTGCGCTAGTTCTAGTTAGGGTGGTGGTACTGACTGATAATCTCCTGTTGTAATTAGCAGATCCAGAGCGGCTAATTCCAACTAGCCCAGTGTGGGTGGATGCACTTATACTTTCTTCTTGATTAGCAGTACGGGAAGATGTAAATAAAGTGGAAGTTGATACGTTGTAGAACACATAAGTTGCTCCGACTGCGCTTGCATCTCCGATGTATGCTTTTTGATTGGATCCTGTTGGTCGAGTTGATACATACACAGACATATGTTGCGAGTCTTGAGAATCTGAATTGCCAAAACGGTTGCTATGCAAATACTTTGTGCTACTATCCCCTACCAGTCCCGTTTTCCTGTCGTAATCCCCGCTAACAAAGTTAAAGTTTGTGGGGGCAGTGCCAGCAAGTGGCATCAATGCCCCGGCCAAGGTCCGCGCTCCGGCTAAGATACAACTTGCTTTAATGGCGTTCCAAATCCCATCGGCTTTACAACCGACCACAAAGTTATTGATGGCAGTGCGGGTGGTTGATTCAAGCGGCGTTGTATCTGCCCATTCAACACGTTGTATGTAAGCAGCAGCATCAGCGTCAAAAGCTGCCAAGTCCCAGCTTTTTGCCAGCACGATACCAGGTTTGACGACAAGCGTCATTGCGGCACCTTGGGCTCGGCGGCATCTGCCAGAGGTGCCTCGTACGGAGTGCCATCAGCATTGTACTTCGGAGCGATGGGGCCAACGTAGTACGGGCCAACCTTATAGATCTCGGCTCGTTGGCGCACAGTTTCCACGATGCTGGCAGCGAAATACTCTTCTGGAGTTGTGGCGGAAACGCTGCCTTGGACGAGACCGAATTCAACCAGCAAAGCTGGGAGCAGTTCGTCGGGGATGTTAATAATGAACTGGGCCATAGTGATAACCTTTCAATGAGTAGTTAAGCCTTGATAACAGCAAAGCCGATAACAATGGCTTCACTTAAGGCAGCCAATGAAATGTTTCGCACATTGATAACGGCTGAACCTGCTGCCGCCTGAGCATTTAGCAAATAAGAACCAGCAGTTCCAGCGCTGACGTGATTCAAAATTAGCAGATCGCTGGCTGTGATTGAACTATTGGTAAGCGTAAATGAAACTGTGGTATCAAGGGCAAGTAAAGCACCATTCATAGTGATACGTCCAGATGCACCATTTAAGGTAACACCTGTGCTCTTGTTGGTGGCCTGTGTGACTGCTCCGCCAGTGTTATAACCAAGGGTTCCCGTGGTCGAGTTGAAAAGCGGTCCACCTGCGTACACCCCGGCATTGTTATAGATCAACTGCCCGCTGCTGCCTGCAACCAGCGCAACAGTGCCGGTGGCATCCGGGAAGCTAATCGTGCGAGCAGCAGTTGCTGTTATGGTTTGCACCGTTGTCGTATAGGTGCCGCCATCATTTAAGCTGACATCTCCCGAAACAGTTAAAACATTAGTAGTTTTGTTCCAAGTGAGGTCGGGATCTCCAGCAAATGCACCAGCATCATTAAACTGAACTTGCGTGGTGGAGCCGCCAGGAGGACTACCAGCAGTAGACCATGTGCCGTCAGCCCGCAGGAAAGTTGCAGTGCCTCCACTACTGGCTGGTGCTAAGCCAGCATTACCACTACTGACCAGCGGCAATGTCACACCAGCGCCAGTGGTTGACCCCAGTAGACGAGTGGATGGAGTGTAACTAAGATCAGTGGCAACATTAACTTGGGCGCCACTGGCAATGCCATCAAGCTTTGCCTTATCACTGGCTGACATTGAGCCAGCTCCACTAGCAGTGGCGGTATTGATGCTGACTGTTTGAGTGCCTGAACTATAGATAATTGGCGCAGTGGCTGCTACCACTCCAGGGGCGCCGGAAGCGCCAGGACTTCCGCTTGCCCCCGCCACTCCGCTAGCTCCTGCCACACCACTAGGCCCAATTGCTCCAGTGTCTCCTCGGGGAATAGCAAATGCAAAAACAGCAGTGGTACTATTTCCAGTGTTTGTGACAGTTGCAGATGATCCAGGGGCTCCAGTGGTTACTGTCCCAACTGCAATTGTGGCTGATAGCCCAGATGCTCCCACAGCGCCTGTACTTCCAGAAGGACCGACTGCTCCTTGTGGTCCCACAGCCCCCTGCGGCCCACTCGCTGGATCAATGACAACTAATTGAACGTCTTCCTTGACAATGGTTAAGGTTTCCATTACTTTCCAGAAAGTCCAAGATCAATAAAAGCAGTTCCTTGCAAAATATACGACTTATCTCCGCTTGGTTCAGTTACCAACACGTCATATTGCCCTTGCTGCGTAATTCCCGAGGTGACAGTGCTTGAAAGGTAGAGCTTGAAAATGCCACTGGCTTGATCAGTCCATGGGGTAGAAAAATTGGCAAACTTAGCAGTGCCAGTTTTATTCCATAATTGTGCAGTAACTGTATAACCACTCATATTCACTGGCAGTCCAGAGCCAGTTTTATATTGCAATCCAAGAGCAAAAGTTGCCCCTTGATGAATCGTAATGTCGTAACGTGCTGGTTCCATTTTGTTAGTCTACACCACTTCCACCCAGCCCAATTGTCCAAGTGCTTTTGAATTGACTCCACTATCAACAGTCAAAATGAGAGTGTCACTTTCCCCTGATGCATTCACTCCAAGAGCTAAACGGATGGCAGTGTCAACATTCAAATTGACCGATTGCCCTTGTGAAATAATGCCAGTATTGACAATAGTGCCTCCACTAACTGCACTTGCAGTGGTGATAGTCTCAACATTTCCCCTGCCATTAAGCGCTGCCACCCAAGTGACTCCAGAAAGCGTGGGATTAAGACGCAACTTCCAAGCAACAGTATTGGTGCTTTCAGATGCCACATCAATTTTAGTTGGCAGAACAACATTACCAGTGCGACCACTTGCCATGCGAATGCCAGCCGTCACTCGTTCTCCACTAACGTTCGGAATACTGGCGAGAGAATGACTCACAGAATAAGTGGCACCATCTGGCTCATAGCCTCCTTCGCTTAATAAGCTGCAACAAATTTGCTGAAAGGTGGCTCCACTTGCTTGTAAAGTATTATTGGAAATACGGTAAGACAATGGGAGAATAGCTGTTTGCATGTATGTTCTATTAATCTTGTTCGCATGATTAAATTCATGGCAATAAACAACACTTCCATCAATAACAAAACCACATCGCACTCGGCCAACACCAAGCCATTCAAAGTCAGCACAAAATATCTGTGCTTTGCTGAAATCTAAGGCTGAAAAAGTATCAATGTTCCAATCTGATTGATTCACCACATTTTCTATAATGCTGCCGGTCGTAAAGCTTCTAACGACAAATTGAAGAGTTGTGCCGCTAGCTCGTAGCATCACGCCATTGTTATCATCAAAATAACCAATTTCTTGAATGAGCCCAGAGGCCAATGGGGCGCCAACAAAACTCTGCAAAGAAACAAGGCTTTTTCCAGGCTGGTATGGAAATCTTTGCTTAGTGCGACGAAGAACAGTGTCACCCGCTGCAGTGGTAGTTTTCAGCTCTAACGTACTGGCATTGGTGAGAAAGTTGATAGAACCACTGCCAGTGGTGATTTCATACCATTGATCTGAACGCTTGTCATAACGCATCGTGCTGTCGAACAGCGTGAAAGCATTGCTGACACGCTGCCGACCGAATGCATCTACCACTCCACTATCGGGGCCATAATCAAGAAGATTGCCATACTTATCGGCAATCACATGGGTTTCAAACTGTTCCCCCTGCCTCTTGATTTGCCCCATCGCAAATTATCCTGCCCATGTATGCTTCATTATACTCTGATCCAATGCTTTCCATTGCGTCATATACAGAAGACGGTGGAAACCCACATCCAGTTAGAAAATGAGCGAAAGAACGCACCAAGGCAGTTGCATTTGCATTTTGACATTGATGCGTCACTTCTTCGTAGTTACAAAACCCAGGAAGGCTTTCCGTGGAAGAGAAGCGATGGGAAAAGGAATAAGAATCAACAAAGGCAGTCATGGCAAAAAAAAGGCCAGCCTATAGGCTAGCCCTTGTCCAACTCACTGTCAACGCCTAGCCTTTCCCTTGGCCTCGTGAAGGCTTCTTCCCTCGGCGGCGAGGGCGTGAATGCGCCCCTTGCCCAATAGAAGTGGTCTTGGGAGGCCCTGGCTCATGCGAACGCTTAAGTGCTGCACTTCCCCCTTTGCTTTTAACTGCCATTTGCTTTGAGCGCGAACGTTGCAAATCTTAACAGCTAAGGACGCCGTCCGCTCGATGCCATCAAGCAAACACTCGATGAGGAGCGATGGGAAAGACTAAATACTGCTTCCAGCCTTCTGGAAGTGTGCCAATAAAATTAACGTGCCAACCTTCTTTGGGCGTGGCAGGAGCAACAATTTCAAACGTTTCTGGATCAATTATGGCATCATCATTGTAAATAATGCCAACAATGTCCATGGCATGACCATGGTCGTATTGATTATACCAACCAGGTTTGTCACCATGGGGAGGAATGTAAAGTTCGGCAATAGTGGCAGCAGAACAAAAACTTGCCTCGTCAGGAAATCGAAGATATTGCGTGGCCATTAGCTTGCCTCAATGAAAAATGGTATGTTATTGATTGTAATGGGAATTCTTTTGCCAACTACCACTCCACTTGCCACCACTGTATTGCCACTTGCAATTAGTCTTTCCACAGTTAAACCTTTATTGGCAATCAGCGTGGTAGTAGTAAGCCTGAACTGACCGCCTGCAGTTTCATGGGTAAATAAAGAATCAGAAGAAGCAGTAGGAGGCGATCCGCTGACGAGTACACTAAATGCTCCCAGTTGACCAACATTGGTCCATGTACCAGAAATGGTGTCACCACTTACATTTGCATACGCTGCAGGAACAATGCTATTAATTGTTGTATTAATTGAATCAATTTGCGTTTGATAATTTCCTTGCGAGTTTGCAATGCGTTGAATTTCAAGGTTAGAAACTCCCGCACTTGCATACAAGCCTTTAATTCTGTTGTAATCATCAGTGAGCAAGCCAAGATTAATCCTGGCCTGCTCTGGTGATTCCAAGTCAGAAAGATTGTTTTTGCGAACGAGTCCTTTAATCATTGTTCAGCAGCAGTGATTACTAAGTGGTCTATGGGCGATCTGGATCGGCAACAAAGCCATAGCGCCAGGCAAAGTATTCTTCCATGCTACGCAGTTCTTTGCCAGTTAAAACTTGATCAAAAAGTGCAATGGCATAGATGGTTCCATTGAAGAAACCAGCGCTTCCGTCAGCATTAGCTCCAATGGTATAAGCAGTGCCACCAGCATAAGTGACCTGCACCGTTGGAGAATTGTATTTGCTTGCTGTTACAACGCTATCAGTACGCAGTTCCAGGCCCAGCGCATTACTTGCCGACACCGTGAATACAAACGTGCCACTTGCGGGCATGGGAGCCGGAAAGCCCGTCTGGACAGTGCTGGTGAATATGCCAAAGGCACCGCTTGTCGTGGCAGTTCGCCAACGATTTGCTGTATTGCTTAAGGTGCCAAAAATATTGTAATCAGTGTCAGTGGTAACTCCAGAACCAACAGTTGCCACAATAATGGCAGTAGCAGCAGTTGGGAATAGTCCACCAAGATTCCCTAGGCTAAGGAAATCAGTCACGCCATCGAAGACAACTCCAGGCTTGTCATAGCGTAAGTTACTTGTGAGAATAGGGCGATTGGCAAACGTTGATTGCACAGCATTTGCTCTCCCATAGACATCTTGCCATTGTTCTACCACGCCATTTGCGTCAGTGACAAAAGAGCTATATTCAGCATCCAGCCAAACTTTATTACTTGAAAGAGTAACCGGAGGGGCGAGATACAGTGGAACCGTTGCTACAGCGCTAGTGGAGTCTTGCGTGATTTGTGCATATTGCTTGTAACGTACGAAATAATTATTCCACGATCTTGTGGAGCCAGTAAAGTTAAACCCGCTGATGGTAGTATTTGTGGCATATACTGGTCCGAGCTTGTACTGACCTCCGGAAGAAAATCCGCTAGTAGTTGCAGGAGAAAAGTAAGAAGCAGTTGATGGGCCAAGAATGGCCAGACTAGAGTTGTAATATGGACGATCATTATTAACAATTCCTGCAGCGATGGGGCCTGTGAAAGTGTCCCCGAAGCGTGAGGCCTTTCCAGAAAGTGAAGCAGTGAATGAAGTTGAACCGCTAATCAGCGGAACCATTTGCAGCTCTAAATTGCTTTTTAAGCCAATAATTGCTTGGTAGTCTTTTGCTGCGACCCCAGCGCTTGACGTGCCTTCCAAAAGAGGCAAATCACTGCGATCTATGCCAAGACTGTCTAAGCAAGCATCCTTGCTTACTATCTCCGTAAGATTGAGGCTGGCACGAAACCCGTATTGTTGCAGCATTTAATTTTGCCCCGCTTTTGCGTACAAGATGAAATCATTTGTCTCCATTTGCACTCCAATCGTAGGAGAGCTTATAACTCCAGAAGTAAACAATGGGACGAAGCGGAAGTTGCTAGACATTTCTACTGTTGAAATGGTCAATGGGAATAGGGCAGTGCTTCCAGAAAATGGAACAGACGACAAAGATGCCACTGCTATGCCATTGGTTCTTAAGCTTTGAGCGTTTAACGATCCGCTAGAAATATAAAAATTGCCGATAGAAGAAGGAGAAACGTCCAGTAATTTTGTGCTGGCAAATAACACTCCAGAAGTTGTATTTTGTGATGCTGTTGTTATGCGAGGCTGTATAGCAGAGGAAAGACCGCGAAGAAATACAAAATCTCTGGCAGATGTTTTGTAAACTTCATTAAGCGCCACTATATCCTTGCCAGTAATGCTTTGGTATTTTATTGATGCATTACCCACTCCAGATGCCGACAGAGTTTTAATTAAGATTGGAGAAAGGGGAACAGTCCATAGCGCAAGTCGAGATAATGTTGAGTTGAGGTATGAGCCGGCTTGGGTGCGTCCAATGTTAAATTGAGTTGTTAATGGATACCCAGAAAAAACATTATTGACAGCATCTCCCCCATTAACCGAACCAGTTAATATATTGACAGCAAGCGAAGATACCACTCTTGCACTTGTCTGGGCCGTTGTTGTCCCTATGTTGATATTTTTTGAGATAACCCCACTACTAACAATTTGTGTTTGCACATTTCCAGTTGATGCAAATGTTTCCCAGACTTCATTTGATGTATTATTGTTGGCACTTGCAATGCCTTGGCTTGCTTGATTGGTAGCTATAAATTGAGCAAAAGTTGTAGCGGGGGAAATAGATGAAATAATACTACAAATATCGGCGCCTCTTGTTACCGTGGAGCCTGATGTAGGAATATAAGATGTAGGAGAAGATCCAGCTTCATATTGAATTCCCCATACATACATTCCATCCACTCCGTTACCGGTGCTTCCGTTTACAAGGTCTCCATTCGCATTCAGGGCTAAACCCAAAAAGCTCCAATCACCACCAATATTACTGTTTGCAAAATAATCAAAAACAATTTTATACCATCCCTGCCCAACTAACGTTGCGGAATTAAAAGTATAACCATAAGTATCAAGCCTATAAGTTCTTGATGCTCCCGTAAGAAGATTATAAGCAGCATTGCTATAAGACCAAGGAATACCTAGTCCACATCCAATACCAATCCACGGCACTCCGTTTGACTTAGCGTAAAATGAAATCCTCCCAGTACCTGCTGTGTGATATATATTTCTTTGAACGCTAAATCTGGCATAGTAAGCGTTAGGAGTTATAAGAGTTGCTGTATTAGTTCCATCTGGCGCTGTTGCTGCATTTTGAGTTACTGTTACATTAGACGCAAGCCAAGTACCATTCACGAGGCTTGGATACATTGTATTTGTTCTTGCTTCTTCCACTAATAGTCCTAAACTTTCTCCGGTAAGTGGATTGTGATTAAACCTTGCCACACCGCTAGCGGCAGTCTGAATAAGACCGTTGCTTCCCACAAAGGTGCCAGTAGATGCCCTGGCAAAAGTTACAAGATTACTGCCACTGATATTATCAATTAAACTTTTATTTGACGCAAAATTAGCATCGAAGGCCGGCGACGGGGCGTTAAAAGTGGCGGAAAAATTCTTACCAAGATTATTCCATGCAAGTTCCTTATCGGCAACATCGGAAAGATTATTTGCTCTAACAAGTCCAGGCAGCGCCATTACTGTTCCTCCCAATTAAGCATAGCACTTGCAATGCCGCTTCCAGCACGAGAAGTTGCCATTACAAACAATGTACCAGTATTAAGGAATGTGCCAGGGGCTCCCGTAATGTACATTTTATCTGGACCAAAGATGTTTGTTAAGTCAAATTGTTTCGTTTCATTTGCGCCAATAAAATAACTGCAAACTTTGTTCGTTGTTGGCAGCACTTTTGAGCCTTGCCTATCAACCATCACTGCTGATAATGGGTCACAAATGGCATTTTCAAACTTATGGGCAATGTAACCAGTGCCACCAGCAGCCGTTGCACTTTGAGACAAGCCACTAGTGGCGAAGCTTGTGATGGCCTTTGTAGCGCCAGCACCAGCAGTTTCAATGTTAGCCCCTTCAATGACTGTCACGTCGCTCAGGGACGCACCATCCATCAGCTCAGCTACCACTGTGATTGGCCATGGATTGGTGGTGCCGCTCAAGACCAAACTGTTGCCTCCTGCCGTGATGGTAGTAGTGGTTGTGCCACTATTGATGGCAATGGAAAATGGAGTGGTTTGCAAGTATCCTCCATAAATGCTTCTTTCACCATCGGGAAGCCCTGTCAAATAGCTAGTGGTCAAGATGGGATAGTTGCTATTCATCCAAAGCGTTCTTTTTGTTGAATCATAGGATCCAACAGCTTGTGGCCAGATGCCAATCCTTAAATAACCTCCATTTACCACGTAGAACGATCCTTGAGTGACTCCGCTGGCAATAACGCCACTTGCCGTTGCATAAGCATCCATCCTTGACAAACGAACCGAAGACAAGCCACTAGGCAATGGCTGATCCACTGTAATTTGAGTGAGTCCAGAGTTAATTGCAACCACGTGGGTGTCATAAACTGCAGTGCCATCCACTTTCACTCGTCGTCCAGTCAAGTAATCAAGAGAGCCAGTGAGTTCTTGACTAATGTCGGGAAACGTGCCAGAAGCAATGGCAAAAGTGGTGCTATTGACAATGGACACTGGATAAGTGGTGCTGAATCCTCTTGATAGAACCGTACCAGGGCCATAGCCATATTGAATTGAATTTGGCAGCGATGGATTGGCAAAGATAAGGTCAAAACGAGTTGGCACTGAAGAATATGCTGACAGTCCAACGGGATAGACGGCCTTTTGATTTGGCACCCCATTGATATTTGCCTTCACATTGAAGCCTATCAAGCTCCTACTATTTTCATCGACAGGCTTGGCACCTTCTAATGCAGCACTACCAAGTAAAACTGTTCCTTTATCTCCACCATCAATGTAAACACTACTTCCGTAAAGATTGATAAATGCTGCCTGCTTGGTCCCTGCAGAAGTGCTAACACTAGTGAACATCTTCAAATAGGGACTCTTCAGGCTTGGTTGCGTGAATTGGTTCTCAGCGAGAACATAATGCAGGCTCACCCATCTTGCATCACCATTGCCATCAGGAACATAAGCCAAGAACTTTGCACCAACAGCCCCGTACCAGCTAAATTCAATCTTGAACATTGTCACGCGAGACAAGTCAAGGTTCCAGCCAGTGCGCCCTTCATTCACCAGCACCTTATCACCATTCCAATAATCACGAGGCACCTTGAGAGTACCAAGGCCAGGAGATGTGCGAACAATGTACAAATCAGTGCCGCGCTCTAATTGAAAATAATATCCGTCACCATAACTATTCCTACAGCCCCATTGAATTACTTCTCCACTATGCTGGCTGTCCGTGGACATTCTCACGCCCATCGTGAAGCCAGTTACTCTGCCTGGTTGATAGCGGAATGCACGTAAGCTTTCCCAATAGCCAGATTGCACTCCATTGGTATAACCACCTGGATACCAGCCACGATTGTTATCAAAAAGATAAGTGAAGCTTTTGGGCTTAGGAAAAACGTAAAGCCGAAGAGCGCTTTCACTAGGCAAATGGTCAGCATAGTAACCATAAGCCCCATCAAAATTATAATCTGATGGGTCATAGCCATACGTATAACCAACAGCGCCATACCATTCCTTCGTATTCACTCCATAGACATTAACAGTATCAAATAGGACAAGGGCCACTTCCTGCCTTTGAATGCCCAATAGACTTAGTTCAACTTCGCTTTGAGTTGTGTTTGTAATTACGATGGGAGTGGGATAGTCCAAGTCGTCCGACATAACGATTGGAGTGCAAGATCCACTGCTTGAAAGAATAATGGTTTCTACGCTATCTCCCGTGAGCGATTCTCCAGTGATGTTGTCATAAAGAGACGTGCCTGTTTGATAGTCAAGCAGTTCACTATTGGCAGATTGTGTGCCAGCACCAGTTGCAGTTTCGTCAATTTGATAATAGTTTGGAATGCTGTCCTTATAGGAGCTTGCCATGATTTATTCCTTTACACCTGTTCTTCCCAAGTAAGCGATCCACTCATGTTGGTAGTACCAGATGCTGCTTGTGCAAATAAGTATAGTGTGTCCCCGGAAGTGGCAGTCAATGGGTAGGAGAGGTAGTCTTTGTTGTAACCAAAGTAAGGAGCAAGATCAAGGTCAACGCCACCGGCAGACACAAAGAAAGTTGCCACAGTAGTGCCGCCACTGACTGTAGTCACTCCACTAGTTGTGGTGAATTCAACTGGGCTTAAAGTGGCGACTGTAGCGAAAGTAGGAGTGGTGGAAACTGAAGTTGGATTTTTAATTAGTTTGACAATTGCTCGATCACTAGAACCAATGCCAAGCCTCGTTGGATAAACTTGCATCCTATTACGGATGGAATTGATTGTATTTCTTGTTCTAAGGCCAAGCAACATAGTTCCAGTGGTACTTACGGACCTGTCGGCAGTGTTGCTTTGAGAGCGGGCGACAATAGTTCCTTTATCGCCGCCATCAATGTAATAAGAAGCCCCATATTTGTACAGCGAATTTTCATTGCCACTTGTCGCCTTCTGAACAAGATAGCTGATGGGCAGCGTTGGATTGCCTAAGCTTGGGCTTGTAAGCTGGTTAGAAGCACGAATATGATGCACTCTCACCCATCGAGCCTCTCCAGAAGTGCTGGAATCAGGAACATAAGCAAGGAAATGGCCGCCAACGGCGCCATACCAGCTATATTCCATTTTGAACATTGTGACTTTAGAAAAGTCAATATTCCATACACTTTCCTTGGTAATAATATCACCTTCGTCAGTTTGAAGAGCAGTGCTGTTTCCAAACGTAACAGTAGGAGAAGACGCAGTGCCTCCAATGGTCACCGTAAAGCTTGAACGCCCAGGAGTCCTGTCGGAATAATATTGAGTGGCAGTTAAGCCATCTAAACGATCATGACTAAAATATTTACGAGGCACTCGATATTCATAGGTGTAACGATAGTCATTGGGAACAGTGAAGAATGCCGCTGCAACAGTCGTTAAGCCGTCAGAAGACGCAATGCCACCAATGCTATTGCCAACACCACGGAGGCTTAAATCGTACAATCCTGCATGAATATAAGTGAGTCCTGCTCGCACAATCACCAAGTCAGTACCTGCAGTGCCAATATCACCATCGACGGAATTTGGAAGCCGAATACCACTTTCATTGCTCTCTAAAGCACTTGTTCTACGTACGCAAAGGAAATTGGATTCCTTATCAGTGGTGGACGTTTGTCCTCCACCTTGCACTTCAACGTAGTAACCATCACGCTTATCAAAGGCCCCAAACTTCTTGATGTCAGTGCGATCTGTAGTTGTATTAACCCTGATGCCAAACGTGGCAGCACTAACCCGGCCTGGCTGATAGCGGAAGAAACGCTTACTTCCCAAGATCTGCCAAGCATTGGTAGTGCTCGTTCCAAGGCTCACCTTCGCAGCGCTTTCCGAAGCCACGTGCGTGGTTGTACCAGTGCCTTCTGACTGCCATTCCGATGGATTGATGTCGTAGGTGGTGACGTCGGCGAAGATACCCAAGGCAACTTCTGCCCTCGGAATGCCAAGCAAGCTAAGGCTAACTTCACTAATTTGCTGGTTCGCAACAAACACGGGAACGGCTGATTGGTCTGAAGCAATCACCACAGGAAGGCTACTTGCTGCCGTTTGCGGGCCAGGAGGAATTGGAGCAGTGCGTCCTACCGTGACAATTGCAACGCCTTCTTTCAGGTCAGCCATAGTTCCTCAATTGAAAGTTGTAAACGTAGATCCGACGAAAACAGTACCAGCGGCCACCGTATCTTGCTTTAGTCTATAAACAGTTCCACCAAGGGCTGCGTTCGTAAGACCAGAAAGCGTTGGCAGGGTAAAGGAATAAGGAGCAACGTAAGAAATATTGGTTAAGCCAGAATAAGTTGGACCAGTGCCAGCATAGTTAATTGACGATTGTCCAGTGTTGGCAAAGGCAATTTCTTCGGTGGCACCAAGACCATGGCTAGTTTGTGTGACAAAAGAGCCAGCATTCACGCTCACCACGGAAGCAGTAGCTTCCAAGGTTTTAATGCGAACATCCCAGATGATGGGAGACGATGCAAGAGTGTCTTCTTTATTTTCAGAAGAATAAGCACTGGGGAAGAAAACTTGGCTGATGTTTGATGCCCCAATTGCCAAGGCAGCATCCCATACTGCTGCAGTTTGAGCCGCAGAAAGCCAAAGTCTCACTCGCCCATTTCGCAATGCTTCCAGCTCCTGCACATTAAAGGCAGTGATCTGCTCGACTCCTCCAGCAGCAGTACGCTTCCAGATGCTGGCATTCACTTGGGCAGTGCTTAAATCAATGGGCAGTCCATCTTCATCTTGCAGAAGCAAACCAACTCCATCGAAGAAATCTCTACGCAAAATATAGAGATCAATAACTGGACTGAGAGATGTATAAAGAAAACTGCTCATACCAGCACTTCTCGATAAGCAAGCAACACCGAATAAGTAGTGGTTCCACTGATCACTGCATTGATTTTCTCGCCAGAGTTGCCTTCAAAAATTCCCAATGGATTGGAAAGCGTGATGTTTCCATTCGCTCCCAAATGAAAAGGAGGAGTTTTGTCAGTCGTACCACCGCTTTGCAGCTTGACAGTGCAACCAGAAAGGCTTGTAATGGCAAAAGACATCACGCGAAGCTTTGATCCACTTACCGCTGCAATCACATCTGCACTACCACTTCCAGTGACAATGGCGCTCTTGAGCGTAGAAGCAATAATGTCATTATTGACAATGTAAGGATCGGCATTGGTGCCAGCGCCAGTGGCCTTCACATAGGCAGCATTGCCAATTGCATCAAGTCCGTAAAGATTTGCCATATTAGAAAATCAAGAAAAGGAAGCGTTGGTTTGGAACAGTAGTGCCATCAGAGTATCGAACAACAGAGCTGGCAGTAAAGTCAAACACCAACGGACTTGCTAGCGATATTACGCTGTAGGAATAGGGAGACTTCCTGCCGTTTGTGCCTATAGCGGCAATCCTGATTCTATACGATCCATTGGTCGAATAAACGTCCGAAGGAAACCTAATATAGTTTGAGATGGTCGAACCGAGTGTCACCCATTGATTGTCCACAGTATCCAAATAGTCCACTTCAAAGGAAGCTATAAAAGGATTGTTTTGCGGAGGATTCCAGCAAACCACTGGACTGATCACATTGAGCACTGAATAGGCGGAATATTGAGGGAAGTCCCAAGTCGCTTCGTTGTAAGCCATTACTTAGACACCTCCAAGATGATGCTGCCGCCCCTGACGCCAGGAACCACTTGAGGGCCAGCAATCGAAGTACGAGTGAGTCCTAGTGTTGTTGAATTGTCAGTGGTGGTAAATTTGCTTTCGTCGTACAAAGAAGCCATGATGGTCACAATGCCATTGTCTTCTGTCAATGAAATCACCCTGAATGTTCTCACCCCATCGCCATTCTCTTGCAGCACCCATGGAGCACCAGTTAAAGGAGCTGAGGACAATGGGGAAGAAAACGAAAGGGCTGTAGTTTCCCCTGGCGCATTGGTAACTGTCCTGCCTTCAATAGTGCCGCTTGGTGTCATCACTGAAGCCTGATAAGTTAGGCCAGACGCAATGGTGAAAGAAGAGTCAATGGTGATTCCAGAAGCTGAAGCATCAACAACTCTTCCCCCATAGCGCTTTCCTCCTTTTGCTGGATCAGCAATGCCAATAATTTCTCCAGGCAGAACAAAGAAGCCTTCAGTGAATGTTCTGAAAGTGACGACTTCCGTTTCTAATTGGTCCGTGAGCAGCGCCCAGCGCCCCACTCGCTGAGCTTGGCCTTGTGAAGTGGTGCCAAAAGCACGGATTTCTAACTCTCTATAGCCATAGCGATCAATACCTGCCCTGTCTTCTACATATTCAATCTTTGATTTATATTGATCATTTGGGTCGTTCCAAGAAACTAATGCAACTGTTTTTCTGGATTTGCGAGCAGTTCCTTCATAGCTAAAGCAAGGGGCTGTAACATTGCCAGTTTCATCTACTTCCTCGATTGTGTTCGATGGGGAGAAAATCTTCGTAATAGGCTTGGGCTTGTCTTGAATGGAGAAAATGGTTCCTTCGCTGAAATACAGCATCCCACGAAAAGAAGCTGCTAGTGCATTCAGCACTTCATAGGCTTCTCCCCTGTCAGTAATGTAAGCATTAAAGGTTAGGCGTGGCTCTAGACCCCCTTTACCATCGGAAACCAGCTCGTCGCAGTATTGGGCAATGGGATACATCGAGTATCTATCAACTTGACTTTCATCAATAAACTCCCCTGCCCCGTATCTAGTGTTGGTCAACAAGTCATAAAATACCCACGCAGGATTATTGCTATAAACAGTCTGGAATGTTCCATCCCAAATTCCTGAGTAGTCACGGGAAGTGGGATTGTAATTGCTTGGCACTTTAATTTTTATGCCAAGCATATCCGCTCCAATCTGCGGCACTGCATTAAAGTTTTCCGCTCCAACTTTAATGCCAATTAGCGCAGTGTTTGGGTAGCGAAATGATCTGCTATAAATGCCTACAATGGCCTTCCAATAGAGATCATTGGACACTGTTGTAGCCGTGGGGTCTTTGGTAATCCGATCAAGAGTGATCACCCAAGGGCCACTGCCTTGCAACTGATATTCATACTCAAAATCAACTGGTCCCCTAGATTTGCCCTGAATGGTCTTAACTTCATCAATGAAATCGGAACCGCCAACTGGACGGATTTTGACATTGAATTTAACTGAATCTCCCTTAACGTCTCCACTGTCTTTATCAATTTGAAACAAAGAGCCAATGCCAACTCTGATTCTTATTTTTGTAAGCAAGTCAGAAAATGTTGTTCGTGAAATGGCTCCAGTGACATTGGCCAATTTAAGGCCAACTGTTTGCTCTGTTTTTACATCATCAAAACCGGGCATTGGGTCTTGATTTTGTGTGCCAACACGGTAATCAATGGTAATAGAATCAACGGCCCCGTTTGAACTATTTCTATTCAGTCCAGGGATCGAAGCCGAAATGTTGGAAATCAAATTTCCTTTACCTGCTGCACTTGCAGGGCTGCCAGTATAAAAACCATTGACGCTAAAATTGAGGCTTCCATCTACATTTTTGATGGGAGTGTTGTCAAGGTAGATTCTTGTTAACGGATCAACACCATCTTCAAAGCCTTGCACTTCACCTTCAGAAAACACTCCGACAAGAGTGACCTCTGATCTGCTGCGTAGGGATTCTGGGTCTTCCTTAGGGTTCTTTGCACCTCCACCTCCTTTGCCGCCACCGCCGCCACCAGCGCCAGTGATAACAGCTTTCCAGCCCCCTTCAAGCTCCGTGAGTTCAGGCATTACGCTGGCACCTGTTGCGTGGTGATGGCCGAAGAAACAATCAATGGCGAGGCAGCCAGAAACCTTCCGTAAAGAATTGGCACTGGAGTGCCTTGCGTGGTAAGCTCTGCTGCGCGATCAAAAAGAAAGCTTTCTTTTCTTTCCGTATCAGTTGCGGGGGTTTTCACTGCTGGCGTCAAAAGCGACGCCACGCCAGTCAAGATTAAGCTGGCACCAATACTGAACAAGACTGAGCTACCTGCAGCAAAACCAGCCCCAGCAGCGTAACCAGCAAACAAAGAGCCAGCAGCGACAGTGCCACCAAACGGCACAAAGGCCAGTGCCACAAGAGCCACTCCCACCAGGATCCTGCCGACAGTGCCACTACCACTGACAATGGGAGCAATGATCAGTCGTTCACATCCCATCAGCACATTTTCGTAATCCATTCCTTCCGGGTTTTCATTAACTAGACGGAATCCAATGCCATTTTCATGGGCAGTGCATAAGTATTGCTTAAACCCTTCCAGTTGATTACAGAGAGCCGACATCACTGCACGAGGAGAATCTGCAACAAAACGATACTTGCGTCCAAAGCGGCGTCCAAGTTCTCCCAGCAGTTTCACTTCAATTAGTGCCATCAAAGCAGCTCCCGATGTCGCAATAATTTAACAGTGTTTTTCTGCCAGTATCCGCCATAGACATTGGCTTCTGACAGTCTACCTAGTAAATGCTGGTAGAAAATGTTTTCGCTTGGAGAATGAATAAAGCCCACATGGTTTGGAAAATTTGCCTGTAGCTGCATAAGTAAAACATCTCCCTTCGCAATGGTCTTTTTATCGTCCATTTCAATGAATCCTTGATTGGCAAAATTTCTTTCAAACATGCACCATTCACTGCTTTGCCATTCAAACTCTTCTCCGCGATCAAAGTCATCTAACGCAATGTTAAACTCTCGCCTGTAATAGTCACGACATAAGCCATAACAATCGTAGACTCCATAAATCCATGGCCTTCCTATGTATGGAGACATGCCAGTTGGATCCATTTCTTGCCAACTGTTCGCCCCATTGCAATATAAAATCCACGGTAAGTTAGTTTGCTTGCAGGAGGCAATATCATGTCTGCTAAATTGGTCATTAAAGCCAGGATGAGAATGAAAAACCGCTTCAATTCCAAGCGGCTCAATTCTTGCGTAGTCCCTTGCATCAATGGCAAAGTTTTCCGATGGGGAAGAATGAATGTTGTTACAAGGCCAGAATTGCCCGCCAGCAATTAGCCCGCAAGTTTCCTCTTTTTCAATACTTTTGGCATGGGCCATCATTTCTGGCTTAAGTAAGTCCATCACTGCCTTCCTTGAATGGCACCAGGGAATCCCCCGAATGGAAGACTTTGATCCTTGAACACCTTAGTGGAGTTGTTCCAGACGGCTTGGAAACGTGCCTGACAGCTTGATACTCTCTTTCCACAAACGTCTTGTTGGCGCAATGGATCATTAGCGGGCAGTGCCAGCACTGCTGCGCTCAATGCCGTTTGAGCTGCCACCAAGCCGCTTCCTACTGCAATGACTGCTGCATCTGCTACGGTCAAGCCAGACGTGGCGGCAGTACACGCCGGGGAATCTGCCCCCCATCGTTCGATGCTGTAATAATTGCCACCTTGATTTGATCCTTGTTTGTATACAGAACCCAGTGAAACAGTATTACTGCTCCATGTTGCTACTGTTGATTTTGTTCCACCAAATGCATATGTGCCCCCGCGATCCGCAAAGACGTAGTAATCAAATCCTCCCGTGAAAGGAGGAACGTATTTGGTTTCTATTAATGTGTTAGGAACGCACTTTGCTTCTTTTGTGGCTGCTGCAACATTACGTGCATTAATAGCAGCCTTCAGTTCAGCAGTGCGCTGTCTCTCAAGAGCATAGGCATTTAACACTGTAATGGCGGCTGCAGATTGCCCAGAAGAAGAAACAACATTATCATCGGAGCCCAATACTGGTGCGCCCGTAAAGCCACATTCACTGCTGCGATACCGCCATTGGCAATAGTTTTGAGTGATAACTCTTCGTGGAAGTTGCAATCCTTCTAGGTCAAGAACGCTAGCCAATTGCCAGGTGATGCTTAGTGCATTCTCCGAAGCTTTCCTTTCAATATAATAAATGTCAATGGGGAATTCCTGGGTGGTATCCGCTAGCGCTTCTCCGTCTAGATACTTGCCAAGAGTACGGCGTCGTGTTACCTTACCTCCCACCAAGTCATCGAGACTATCAATCACTTGCGTGAAAGTGCCCATGATGTTTGCCACTGTCAATGATGGCTGCGCAATTTGACCAGTGGTGTTCTTTTCGTAGCCAGTAGACAAAATTGGCAATGGTTCATAAATATTTCCCTTCCATTGAATTTTCGTGCTATCAGGCTTTAGCTGATTTGTGAAATAAAACTTATCATTCACATCCCCAGTGATGGGCTCTAGGTCAATGTCAAACATTTCAACGATGGCATCATGCCATCCTTTTTGAACGTCAGCTTCTAGGGTCATAAATCCTCCTCACTGAAAAAGAGAATGTATTGCTATCGGGGCCAATAACTTTCCATTGCCATTGATTCGGCTCCAAGCGATATTTGTATTGCTGCGAATCCATGAAAAACTGTGAGTAGAAAAAATCTCCCTTCAAAGCTGCAAGTTGCATATCAAGAGCAATAGCAGTTTCATTCGGAATGGGGACCGTTTCAATGGCATAAGAGCGCATGTCGTCATTGAGCATTTCAGGCGCAACTTGTTCATACCCATCGCCGAACTGAACACGCTTTGTGCGAACTCCTCGATCAGCAGTGAGATTGTACTGGCATGGCAAAGCAAAAGTGGGCTGAGTCATCGCCGACCTCCGCTAAGCAGACCACCAGGCCTTAGTTCATTAACAATCACTTGCTTCACTGCTCCTTCCATTTTGCGACCAAGGTCAGACGATCCTCCAGAACTGTTGCTTTGCGCTTGACCGTTGTTCACGTTGATCACAATATTAGTGGAGATAGCGCCAGCACCTCCTCCCATGCCCGAGAGATCCACTGGGATGCTCTTCCCATCGGGAAGGGGCACCACTGCCTCATTGTAGCGACCCTCGCCTACTAGGCCCATTGTGGGGCCTCTGACGATGCCTCCGCTTGCAAAAGGAGTGATTGGCATAAACTTGCCTTGGATGATGCCACCATTTGCTAGTCCAAAATTGGGGCCGGCAACCCCGAGTCCAGTCTTTGGATTGAAAAATCCAGATCCTCCCATCGTCGTCGCGCCGCCTCCAAGATTTAGTAGCGATGTTAGTCCTTGAATGAGCTGCATTTTTAAGTATTGCGAGATTACCTGAACTGCCATATCAGCAAAACTATCTGCAATGCCTTGGAAGAAACCGGACAAGGCTTGCTGCGCTGTCATGCTGCCAGTGATCATTCCCTTGAAAGCATTTCCAAAAGACTCGCTGATGGAAGAAGCAATACCCTGTAAATCTTGCTTTAATTTTTCTGCTTTTTGTTTTTGATTCTCAAGGCCAATCAAGATGCCTTGCTGCGCTGGATCAGTTACTCCAGACTGGGCTAGTTGCGTTCTCATTTCGGCTTCTGGAGTTATTGCCCTGGCCATGGCTATTTGCTTTATAAGATTACTCTGTGCTGTAATAAACCCTGATGATTGCTGAATTATGGCGCCTTCTTTTAGCGATTCAATGTAAAGCGGTAGTTCTTCATTTAATTTTTTATATCCCGCCACTTGCTTTTCGTTGCTTTTATCTAGTGCCAGTCCAGCAAGCCTCGCTTTCTCTGTCGCCTCAAATATCTTCATTTCTGTTTCGACAAAATCTTCCGATAAGCCGCTGCTCATCAACTCATTGCGTTTTTCCAAAAGTCGGTTTTGCAGCTCTTGGTCTGCCGTTGGGGCAATGGCCGCAACATAATTTAGGAATGCAATTTCTGTTTTTTTAGCCGCGATTTCTTGTGCGCGAAGCTCAATCGTTCCTTGATCAATTAAGGCATTACTTGC
>Ga0209598_10000072_pt1 | contig 73015 bp, 65 predicted proteins | sample M_140807_EF_Meta_FD_187317 | JGI IMG/M metagenome (GOLD analysis project Ga0209598, IMG submission 187317) | Freshwater microbial communities from Lake Montjoie, Canada to study carbon cycling - M_140807_EF_MetaG (SPAdes) (version 2) | ecosystem: Environmental > Aquatic > Freshwater > Lake... | reverse complement strand
TGGACCTGAGCGGGCTGACGACCGGCCATCAAGCCTGGCTGGAAGACACCCGCCTGGGCACCCTCACCCCCGTTGTCAGCGGACAGCCTCTGACCTTCACGGCCCAGGCCGGGGATGCGGTGGATCGCTTTCATTTGGTTTTTGCGGCCCAGGGGACGGCGGTCCAAGCCTTGGAGTCGGTTGAAAAAGTCACCGCCCACCTATCCAACGGTCGCCTGAACCTGCGTGGTTTGCGTCAGGGACCGGCCACCCTCCAGTGGATGGACCTGAGCGGGCGCTTGCTCAGCACCCAGAACTTCAACGACCCGGATGCTACCTACGATAGCCCGGCCAACCTCCTGGAAGGAACCTACTACCTCCTAAGGGTCCAAAGCCCTCAGGGTTTGTACCACTACCGCCTGCGTCGCTAGGCCCCTCATGCCAATCTTCATTCGTTTAGTCGCTGTAAAACCTTTTGTTATGCTTCAATGCTTTCAAAACTCGATTTTCACCCGTATCGGCCGCACCTCGGCCATCCTTGCCTTGGCTCTCTGCGCCCAGGTAACCCTGGCCCAGCCGCCACCGCCTGATGACCCCAACAACGTGGGCGGTGGTACCGGAGGAGCCGGCGTGCCCATTGACGGAGGATTGAGCATACTCCTGGCAGCCGGGGCCGGATTGGGTTTGAAGAAGGCCTGGGAAGCTCGAAAACGAAACTCCGAAGAAAACAATACTTTATTATAGATAACAAAACTTGATAGGATATTCGCTCAAAGGAGTGTCGGGAGGCCTATAAGTGCCTTTATTTTAAGTTTATAGCTTCTAATTGTTAATATATATTGAATTTTCAAATATATATTTAGGGAAAAGAAATTCGTTGGCAGCAATACGATACCTTTGATGCATTCAGGCGGGGTTTGGTTTTTGAAAAGAAGCTTCACACTTTCTGTGTATGTAAAACCATGAAGATTGCCGAGTGCTTCCTTCATTTTTTACAATTTTTCCGCTTCTTTTTTTAACATTTTTTGACCAAACCTGCAATGAATAACCTAAGATATGTTTTAGCTCATAAATCAATCCTTTGGAATTCGATTCGCGTTGCCATGGCCTATGTTTTTTGGGGCCTGGTAACAACACAGGCTTTGGGTCAAACCAACCCAACACCGCAGGCACTCCCCTATTCACAAAATTTTGGGACAACCACCTTTACATCCATGCCAGCCGGCATGGCGGCTTGGAGCGGCGTCCATGGATCCGATGATTCAACCCTAAGTCTCGCGGAAAGCTCCGTTCCTTCGGGCAATACGACCGTACACGCTGCAACAACGTCTACAACATCTGGGGGGGTCTATGGTTATGCCGCTGCTTCATCCAACAATGCCTCAGCCTATATCCAAACCTCCAACAATCGAACCGACGGTGTGGATCAGATTGCACTATCCATCAATACCAACATCCTCCAAAACATCGTTTTGGCCTATGACATCTCCATCATCAATGCCCAACCCAGAACGATTGGCTTGGTTGCCCAATACCGGGTTGGTCATACGGGAACTTGGACCACGATTACAGGAACCGATAATCCTTATTCGCAGGCCGGGGGGACCACCGGTTTTAAGACCAGAACAACCCTAACCCTCCCTTCCGGAGCGAATAACCAACCCGAGGTTCAGATAAGATGGGCTGTATGGAGAGGCAATCAGTCAGGGGCAAGTTCCGGCATCGCCATCGATAGCCTATCGGTGACCGGATCGCCCGGTCTGCCTGCCATTGCCTTGAGCTCCCCTGCCGCATCCAATTCCAATATCAGCGAAGGGGTGACGAATCAACCCATTTTTCGTGTTGATTTGGCCGTTTCGACGGCATCCGCCACCTTAAGCGGACTTAGCTTCGTAAGTTCAGGATCCTACCTAGCCTCGGATCTAAGCAATCTTAAATGCTGGTATTCGAGTGATACGCTCTTGGATGCCGGAACGGATGCTCTGTTATCGACCAAAACCCTCCTACTAGGCCAAGGAACCCACCAGTTTCCTTCCTTTGTTTCGCAATTAATTCAATCTGGTAACACAGGTTACATTTACATAACAGCGGACATTCCATTGGGTTCTACCATCGGTAACACCCTAATTATGGGCGCATTGGATACTTCCAACCTGATCTTTACATCCGGCGCGAAGACGGGACAAACCAGCGCTAGTGGGACCAAAACGATCGTGGCCTGCATTCCAACCAATGCAAGCGGGTTGGGTCTGACCGTCGGAACATCTCAGTTGACCATCGCATGGACCAACCCAGCCTGTGTTGATGAGGTCCTAATGGTTGTCAAGCCAACGAGTTCGGTGGGCGCATCCCCCAGCGGGGATGGATCTGCCTATACCGCAAATTTAATCTTTGGAACCGGCAGTTCTTTTGACGGAACCGGGTCGGTGGTCTACAAAGGCATCAGCAGTCCACAAATCATTACCGGGCTCACCAACGGCGCCACTTATTATGTGAAAGTCTTCACGCGGAGAGGCAGTGTTTGGAGTGCTGGCCTCGAATCCAGTCCCACAACCATCCTGACCGGAGCAAGCAAAATCTCTTTTATCGGTAGCAGTGGCGGGGCATGGCTCACCGCCCACAATTGGTCCCCCGCCACGGTGCCAAACTCCTCCCAAGTCGCCACCTTCTCAGGTAGTCAAACCAGCGTTGGCATCAAAATGAATACCAATCACGGGGAATCGGTCGGTGCCATTGAAATGGAGTCAGGCAAAACCGGCGATATCCTTTTTGGGAACAGCTCAAACAGCGGAGACACCCTCACCTTCACGGGCGTTGTTGTCAATGGAGTCGAACAGGTGGTTCTACGGAATAACGATGATAATTTATTGACCCTTCGAAACCCGCTCTCCACCGGTAACACCTTCATGGACCTTGCCTTTGTCAATCCCATCAACAACAAAATTATCGTCGATGGTTCCGGCGGAGTTGATATCCTCAGCGCCATCGTCTCCAATTCAGGTCCCGTGACCGTTGGGGGCCTGGGAAGTGGAACTGTCACCTATTCCGGGCCCAACACCTACACCTCCCTTACGACCGTAGAGGGAGCAAGCCTCCGACTGAATCATACGGGCGGAAACACCTTGCCCGTAACCAATAACATAAGTTTGAGCAATGGTTCTCTCAAAATAAGCACGAATCAATCTCTTAACAACCTGAATATCATTGGGGGAACCTTGCTGGTCGATGCAGGGGTGACCCTCACCATCAACGGAACCCTTACCCTTAGTGGCGGGACCATCACCAACAACGGAACCATCACCTACGGAACATCCGGCGCCTTGGTGTACGGGGCATCGAGCCGTACCGTCGGAGCCGAATGGCCTAGCAGCAACGGGCCTTTGAACGTGACCATCGGCAGCGGTGGGGTGACATTGGGCGTGGCGCGCACGATTGCCTCCACCGGTAAATTGACCCTGAACGGGGTCTTTGCAACGGGGGGCAACTTGACCTTGGCCTCGGATTCCAACGGCACCGCGGTGGTCCTTGGCGGAACCAACAGCGATCTGACAGGGAACGTGACGGCCCAACGCTATTTGCCAAGGGTGGATACCGCCCACAACGGTTTTCGTTTCGTTGGACATCCCTTGAGATCCAACCCGTCCCTCAACTCAGTCACCAACCTACCTACATCCACCAATACCGTGATTATTTACCAAAACGACAGCAACAATTACCTAGGCGTCAACAACCGAGCCACGATTTGGCCCCAGGCGATTGGCTACGGTGTTTGGACTGTTGTTATCAATACTTTGATATTCAATGGAGAATTGCAACTCAGTTCGGTTCCGGCTCTATCATTAGGAACTGCAACCGACCGATGGAACTACGTTTCCAATCCCTTCCCCTCCGTCATGGATTGGGAAGGAGTCACCCGAACCAACGTAGAAGGAACCATTTATCGTTGGGATAAAAGCAAAGTGACCTTTTCGGCGGGTGGGAACCAAGCGGCCGGCACTTGGGGAACCTATGTGATTTCAACGGGGGTCACCGCCAACGGGGGTTCTCGTTACATGGCGCCCATGCAGGGCTTTATGGTGCAGGCCAGCAGCGGTGCCTCATCGGCTTCCCTGGCCTATCCAAGCAGCGCCCGTGTTGATCAAACGGCCAACTATGTTCGCCAACAACAAACCGCCGATGTGGCCAGGGCTTCGGTCACGCACACAGCTTCGGGCTTTGGGCTGGAAACCGTACTCTGCTTTGTGCCCCAGGCCAGCAACGCCTACGATAACGACCTCGAAGCCCGCTATCTCAGCGATGGATTCGCGGCCAGTCAGGACCTCTACACCAAGGATGCGCAGGGTCAAACCTATTCCATCCAGAGTTTACCCTCACTCGCCCTCGACAGGTCAACCCGCATCCCTCTGCACCTGGCCCATACCCAACCCAGCGCGACCTATTCATGGAACATGGACCTCAGCGCCCTAAGCAGCGGGCATGCCTCCTGGTTGGAAGACACCCGCCTGGGCACCCTCACCCCTGTGGTCAGCGGACAGCCGCTGACCTTCACAGCCCAGGCTGGGGATGCGGTGGATCGTTTTCATTGGGTCTTTGCGGCCCAGGGGACGGCGGTCCAAGATTTGGTGTCGGTTGAAAAAGTTACCGCCCTGGTATCGGACGGCCGCCTGAACCTGCGCGGTTTGCATCAGGGCCCGATCACCCTGCAATGGATGGACCTGAGCGGTCGTTTGCTCTGCACCCAGACCCTCTCCGATCCGAACGAATCCCTCGAATGCCCTTCAAACCTCCTCGAAGGTTCCTTTTACCTTCTCCGGGTCCAAAGCCCTCAGGGGCTCTACCACAACCGACTGCGTCGCTAAGACCCCTTGCCTTTTCATCCATCTTGTCTTTTCATCCATTTCACCAACGCGCCAAAATTCAAACCCAAATGAACGACCCCTGTGAACCCACCCAAGCCAAAACCTTGGCTAAACCCTTCTGCACTTTCTTGCTGGCCGGGGTTCTACTCCTGTTCACCCACGGGGCCATGGCTCAACCACCGCCACCCAGCGATCCTAACAATGTAGCGGGCGGTGCTGGAGTACCCATTGACGGAGGATTGAGCATCCTCTTGGCAGCCGGTGCCGGATTGGGTTTGAAGAAGGCCTGGGATACCCGTAAGTCCGCGACAACGGAAGATGCCCCCGAAGAAGAGGCAACCTCCCCAGGGACCTTGGATTCCTAAGGTCCCTTGGAGCCTTGGTGTTTACCTTTGAAGGTCAACCAAGGCCCCATGTTCAAAAATCATCCCCCTCAATCAATCCAGGCAAAGCAGCGTCTGGTCGTAAACCCGCATTAACGTCTATCGGAAATGCTGCAGCGAATCGTTGATTTTTCGGTAAAGCAACCCCTCTGGGTCGCCATTTTAACCTTGGCCTTGGTCATCACGGGGGTTTACCAATTAAGGCATCTTCCCATTGATGCCGTTCCGGATATCACCAACAACCAGGTACAGGTCATCGCCGTTTCCCCTTCGCTGGGGGCGGTGGATGTCGAAAAACTCATCACACAACCCATTGAAGCCTCCTGCCGCAACATTCCCGGCCTGGTTGAAATGCGTAGCTTTTCGCGGTTGGGCCTGTCGGTCATCACCGTGGTTTTTGAGGAAGAGGTGGATATTTATTGGGCCCGTCAACAAGTCAACGAAAGGCTGATCAGTGCCCGCGATCTCATTCCCCAAGGCCTGGCCAGCCCCTACCTGGCTCCGGTAACGACTGGACTGGGTGAAATATACCAATATGTGTTACGAGCCAAGCCCGGTTACGAGGCGCGGTACGACCTTACCGAACTACGCACCTTGCAGGACTGGCAGGTCCGTCGAGCCTTGTTAGGAGTTCCCGGTGTGGCGGATGTCAGCAGTTTTGGAGGCTTGCTCAAACAAATCGAAATCAGCATTCGACCCGATATCCTCCAAGCCCAAGGGGTCACCCTTCAAGAAATTTACGATGCCGTTCAAGCGAATAACCAGAACGCAGGAGGGGCTTATATCCATCGGGATGCAACCCAGCTTTCGATCCGTACCGAAGGCATGGTCCGCACTCCCCAAGACTTGGAATCCATTGTCGTCAAAACATCGCCCGAAGGCCTACCCCTTCTGATTAAAGATGTGGCCGAGGTTCGCCAAGGGCACGCCATTCGTTACGGCAGCCTGACCTACAACGGCCAAGGGGAGGTCGCTGGAGGGGTGGTCTTGATGCTCAAAGGCGAAAATTCAGGTCGGGTCATTGAATCCGTGAAACAAAAGATCGAAACCATCCAAGCCGGCCTCCCGGAGGGTGTTGTACTGGAACCCTTTTTGGATCGAACCAAAATGGTGAACAGTTCCATCCAAACCGTGGCCATCAACTTAGCAGAAGGAGCCCTTATTGTGGTTTTGGTCCTGGTCTTCTTTTTGGGTAACCTGCGGGCCGGACTTTTGGTGGCCTCTGTGATCCCTTTGGCCATGCTCTTTGCGGTCTGCATGATGAATTTGTTTGGGGTTAGCGGCAACCTGATGAGCCTGGGTGCTTTGGACTTTGGACTGATCGTAGATGGAGCCGTGATCGTGGTCGAAGCGGTCCTGCATCGCTTGCATGTACGCCATGCCGGCTTGTTAGCAGAAGGCCGCAGCGTCCTACCGGGCCAATCCGAATTGAAAGAAGAAGTCCGACGTTCGTCGGGCAAAATGATGGGGGCCGCATTCTTTGGCCAACTCATCATCCTCATGGTGTATCTGCCCATTCTGAGCCTCCAAGGCATCGAGGGCAAAATGTTTATCCCCATGGCCCAGACCGTTCTCTTTGCGTTGCTGGGGGCGTTTATCCTGAGCCTAACCTACGTTCCCATGATGAGCAGTTTGGTTTTGCGCTGGAATGCCCGCGAATGGGGTCCAAGCCGTCGAGTCATGCAACGGTTGGAACGCTTGCAACAACAGATTTTGGTCAAAACCCTGCACCGTCCTCGTCCCGTTTTGGTGGGAATCCTCCTCCTGGCCTTGGGGAGTTTTGCACTCTTTACCACCTTGGGCGGTGAATTCATTCCCGATTTGCCGGAAGGGGATTTTGCGGTCGAAACCAAATTGTTACCCGGTTCGAATTTGAAGACAACCACGGATGCGGTGCTTCAAGCATCAGCCCTCATCAAAGAACGCTACCCCGAAGTGATCAAAGTGGTGGGCAAAGTCGGCAGCGGAGAAATTCCAACCGATCCCATGCCCATGGAGGCCGCCGACCTCATGATTATCCTCAAGGACCCTTCCGAATGGACGTCGGCCTCTTCGTGGGGAGAACTCTCAGCCCGAATGGCGGCTACCCTCCAAGAAATACCGGGTGTTGCCTTTGGCTTTCAATACCCGGTGGCCATGCGCTTCAACGAACTCATGACCGGTGCCAAGCAAGATGTTGTGATCAAAATCTACGGGGAGAACCTCGATAGCTTGAGCCGGCTGGGAAAAAAAATCGGCTCCCTGGTTCAGAAGGTTCCGGGGGCCGTGGATATATGGGTCGAAACCGTGGAGGGCCTCCCCCAAACCGTGGTGCGTTTTGACCGGGCATCGCTGGCGCGTTATGGCCTCGATATTGCGGATGTCAACATGCAAATTCAAACCGCCTATGCGGGGCGCAAAGTTGGTGAGATGATCGAGGACGAAAAACGTTTTGATCTCATGCTGCGGATGCCGGACGATCTTCGCCAAAACGCGGATGCTGTCAGCGATTTGCCCATTGCCTGTCGCGATGGTTCCCGCATTCCACTCCGAGAAGTCGCCACCGTTGCTGTGGAACCCGGGGTCAACCAAATCCAAAGGGACGATGCCCGGCGACGGCTCATGGTGGGCTTCAATGTCCGAGACCGGGATGTGCAATCCGTGGTCCGGGATGTTCAGGCCTTGTGTCGCACAACCCTATCCCTGCCATCGGGCTATACCCTGCACTTTGGGGGGGCTTTTGAAAACCTCCAAAAGGCCAGCGCTCGTTTGGCCCTGGTTGTTCCCTTGGCCCTGGCCTTGATTGGTTTTTTGTTATACCTGGCCATGGGCTCCCTTCGACTGGCTGCCCTGGTTTTTGTCACGGTCCCCTTGTCGGCAGTTGGTGGTATTTTGTTGTTATGGACAAGGGGCCTACCGTTCAGCATCAGCGCCGGCATTGGATTCATCGTGCTCTTTGGGGTGGCCGTGCTCAACGGGATTGTGCTGATCAAAGAATACTTATCCCTCGAAGAGGATGCCTCCTTGAAACCGCGGGATGTGGTGCTTCAAGGAACCTCCAACCGCCTTCGTCCGATTTTGATGACCGCTTCCGTCGCCTCCCTGGGTTTTTTGCCGATGGCCCTCAGCCAGGGCGCCGGCGCTGAGGTTCAACGACCCCTTGCCACGGTGGTCATCGGCGGCCTCCTACTCGCAACCCTCATGACCTTGGTGGTCTTACCCGTCCTCTACACCTACTGGAGGCATCGCAAAACCCCAACGAACCAACCCATCATTCCGGAATCAACATGAGACAACGCCTACTCTGGGTGCTATGCCTGGCATTCTTGGCCTGGATTTTGGGTAGCCCTTGGACCCCGGCATGGTCCCAGGACATACCATCGATCGACTTGAAAGAAGCCTTGCATCAAGGGCGACTCCATTGGTTACTCCTCCGATCCGACTCCCTCCGTTGGCAAGCCCGTTCGCTTGAGGCCAAGGGCGGCCCCCTTCCGGATCCAGCCCTCGTTCAGACCGAATGGGGCCAAATCAATTCGGCCCTTCGAGATCAGGCGGTTCAAATCAGCCAAACCATGCGATTGCCGATTTACCATCGCCGCAGCCGTGACTTGGCCAAGACTCGTTTGGAAGGCGCCCGCTTGGAACAGGCGAGGACCTTGGCTGATCTCGAAGCCGGTATTATCCGTCTTTATTACCGCTACCTGATTCAAGAAGCCCGCTGTCAACTCTACGAACACCGGGATTCCCTACTCAAAGCAACCCTATTGGCCATGCGGCAACAACAACAGCAAGGGCAGGTTTCAGCTTCCGACCTCCATGAATTGTTATTGATTCAGGGAGAATCCCAGCTTCGATGCGCCAGTTTGCGAAGGGAACAAGACCAAAATACCCGAGACTTTCAATTTTGGACCGGAAACAAGGGACTGCCAGCCGCCGTAAAGACCGATCTGCGCTGGGTCCCTGCAGCCCCTGCCTTGGTGGACACCTTGACCCATCCGGAGGTGTTGCGCCTTCACAACCAATGGCAGGAGGCCAGGGCCATGAGCAGGCTCACCCAAGCCCAACGCCTACCGGGACTCAGCCTGGGCCTTCGAAATATGAGCATCCAAGGATTGGGACCTGATGGTCAGTTTTATCCCTTGTCGAGGCGATTTAACACCCTCCAAGCAGGGATCAGCCTCCCACTCCGTGGTCGGCCTTGGCGCTTGCAAGTCGAAGCCGACCGCCGAATCGCGGAATCCGCGGCTTTGCAATATCAACACGGGCTGGCTTACGCGGCCAATGAACGCACCCGGGACCAAGAGCGAATGTATAATTTGTTGGAACAATATAATTTTTCGAGGCTAAACTTGCTGCCTTTGGCCGATACCCTCCAAAGCCAGGCCAACTCCCAACGATCTCATGGCGAACTGAGTTTGCTCCAATGGACCAACCAAATGGAACGAATTCTTTTGACCCGGGCTCAGCAACTGGATCTCACCGAACAACTCAACGAGGCCACGATTCAGTGGTACTATCCGAATCTAACCAACCAACCCCGATAATCCCTTGAAGACCTTGCCCCCCACCTTGGCTTCCCTCGCTTTTTGGACCAACTTGTTCCTTCTTCATTTCGGATTCGCCCTGACTGGATGCAGCAACCAACCGGTCGTGAATCCAGACAAGGAGCCAACGAACCGGACGGAAACCGAACAAATCCTGACCCTTGCTCCGGAGCAGGCCCAAAAAGCCGGCCTTGAATTGGACAGCCTTCGCTTGTTGCCTTTAGCCCATGAAATTTTGCTGAGCGGGCAGGTGGAAGCTCCTCCCCAAAACCTCATCTCGGTTTCGATGCCCATGCCTGGGCTCCTGCGTTCCACCCGCTTGCTGCCCGGCATGCAGGTCCAAAAAGGTGAAATCCTGGCATACATGGAAGACCCTGCCTACCTACGTCTCCAAGAAGATTATTGGTCGACCCGGATTCGGGCCGAAAACCTGGAGGCCGAGCTTCGGCGCCAGGAAGAACTCTCACGCACCGGGGCCGGCAATACCAAAACCGAACGCGATACCCGCAGCGAGTGGCGAACCGCCAACGTCAAGGCCAAAGCCATGGAGGAGCAATTGAGACTCCTGGGACTTGACATAACAAATCTTAACGAGAGCACCATCATGCGTCAAATTCCGGTTCGCTCCCCGGTTCGCGGCTACGTTACCAAGGTTCACCACAGCACCGGTCAATACATTGGCACAGGCGAAGCCCTCTACGAATTGGTGGACCCTTCGGATGTGCATCTTCGGCTCAATGTTTTTGAAAAAGACCTGCCCTACCTCCGAGAAAACCAAAAGCTGTACGCCTATACCAATCATCAACCCGGTGTTGAGCACCCGGCGCAAATTCTACTGATAGGCAAAGAGTTTGCAGCGGACCGCAGCGTAGAAGTCCATTGCCACTTTGATCGCTACGATTCCGGATTGATACCGGGGATGTTCATGCGTGCTCGGTTGCAAGTGCAAACCGAGGCCATCCCTGCCATACCAGTAGCGGGGGTGCAATACCATCAGGGTCAAGCCTATGTCTTTGAAAGGGTGTGGAATTTCAACACCCAATCCAAAGACCTTCAATTTTGGCGTCGACCCGTTCGCGTTTTGCACCGTGACAAGGACTGGGTTTGGATAGAATTCGAAAAAACGGATCAAACCCCTATTCAGGGGCGTTCCTTCGTCACCCGTGGGGCCTATAGTTTGCTAATGTTGGGCTTCAACAAGGCCGACGAGGACTAAATCCGTCGCCATGTGATCCCGACTGGGGTCGAACCAGTAACCTACTGCTTAGAAGGCAGTTGCTCTATCCATTGAGCTACGGGACCTGCACAACCGGGGTGACCTGAAGACGCTTGATGCCTTCCTGGTTCCGGCGCGGGCAAAGATAATCGGGCAGGCAGGGTTATTTTTGTACCAACAAGCCGCCAAACGGCTCGTCCCATCCCATGTCTGTACTCGTCGGCCGCAAGGCCCCCCTCTTCACAGCTCCGGCCGTTCTGGACGGTCAACGCATCGTCTCTGATTTCAAGCTCGAAAGCTTGATCGGAACCAAGACCATCGTTTTGTATTTCTACCCCAAAGATTTCTCCGGCATCTGCCCCAAGGAGCTTTTGGCCTTTCAAGAACAATTGCCTGAATTTGAAAAGCGTCAATGCGCCGTTTTGGCGTGTTCAACGGACAGCGATGTCTGTCACAAAGCTTGGCTAAACACACCTGTTTCAGCAGGTGGCATCCAAGGAGTTACCTACCCCCTCATCTCCGACTTTACCAAAACCATCACCGCCCAATACGGTGTCTTAGCGGGAGAATACGATTACAACGAAGAGGGCCAGTTAAATTGTGACGGCCCCATGATGCCTTACCGCGGTTTGTTTATTATTGACAAGAACGGGGTGGTTCAGCACCAAGTGGTCAATTTCTTTACACTGGTTCGTTCGGTCAAAGATGCTTTGCGAATGGTGGATACCCTTCACCTGTTTCAGGAAAAGGGTGAAGTTTGTGAGGTCGAACGCTAACCGCTGAAGAACGCTAAAGCTGAAATAAGATGTTTGAAAAACTAAGCGATCGCCTCGAACAGGCGATGCGGACCCTCAAAGGCCAGGGCCGAATTACCGAAAACAATGTTTCGGAAACCATGAAGGAAATCCGGCGGGCCTTGCTGGATGCCGACGTAGGCTTCAAGATCGCCAAGGAATTCACCGAAGAAGTCAAGACCAAAGCCCTGGGTCAGGATGTCATCAAACATGTATCCCCAGGACAGCTGCTCATCAAGATCATGAACGAGGAGCTGACCCGTTTAATGGGTCGCGAAGCTTCGCCCCTGGCTCTCAAGCCCAACGGCACCTCGGTGGTGCTGATGTCGGGATTGCAGGGATCCGGCAAAACCACCTTCACCGGAAAATTAGCCTTGCTTCTCAAATCCCAAGGCAAGAAGGTCTTGATGGTCGCCTGCGATGTTTACCGCCCTGCCGCGGTGGACCAACTCAAAATCCTGGGTGAACAAATCGGGGTGCCTGTTTACGCCGAACCCGATCAAAAGAACCCGGTCCTCATCGCCGCGCAGGCCGTCAAACAGGCTAAAACCGAAGGTTACTCGGTGGTCTTGGTGGATACCGCCGGCCGATTGGCGGTGGACGAGGCCATGATGAACGAGATTTCTGAAATTCATGGCAGCATTCAACCGGACCAAACGCTCTTTGTGGTGGATGCCATGACGGGACAAGATGCCGTGAACACAGCGGCTGCTTTTAATCAGCGTTTGAATTTTGACGGGGTTGTTTTGACAAAAATGGACGGAGATGCCCGGGGTGGTGCGGCACTTACCATTAGCTACACCGTCGGCAAGCCAATCAAGTATGTTTCCACTGGCGAAAAACTGGCAGCCCTGGATGTTTTTCATCCAGACCGAATGGCCAACCGAATCTTGGGCATGGGCGATGTGGTTTCGTTGGTCGAAAAAGCCCAGCAACAAATCAACGCCGAAGAAGCCGCCAGGCTCCAGAAGAAAATCTCCAAGAACCAATTCGATTTGCAGGATTTCTACGAACAAATCCAGCAAATCAAAAAAATGGGGAATATGAAAGACCTACTCGGGATGATTCCAGGGGTTGGCAAAGCCATCAAGGACATGGATTTTTCGGATGAAATGTTCAAACAAACCGAAGCCATTATCCAGTCCATGACCCCCTTGGAGCGCCGCGAGCCTGAAATTCTCAACGGAAGCCGTCGCGAACGCATCGCCAGGGGTTCCGGGACCAAGGTCCAGGAGATCAACCAGCTCCTCAAGCAATTTGGGGAAATGAAGCAAATGATGCGAAAAATGAACGGAGGGATGCCTGGTGGGGCCATGGGGCAGGCCATGGGCCGGATGCGTTCCCCCTTTGGTCGCTCCTAGATTGCATCCTTCTCAATGGTTGGCTCCCCGACGGGGGTTTTGAGTTATCTTTGCCCCTCATTTCAAAAAAGCCTCAATGCCAGCTAAAATCAGATTACAGCGTCATGGTAAAAAGGGTCGTCCTTTTTATCATATTGTGGTGGCGGATGCACGTGCTCCAAGAGACGGGAGATTCATTGAGCGTTTGGGTTCCTACAACCCCAACACCAACCCGGCCACCATTGACATTCAACTGGACAAATCCGTCCAGTGGCTCCAAAACGGAGCCCAACCCACCGACACCTGCCGTGCCATTCTCTCCTACAAAGGGGTGATGATGCGCAAACACCTGCAGGATGGAGTCGCCAAAGGAGCCATCACCCAGGAGGTGGCCGATCAGCGTTTTGCCGAGTGGATGACCGCCCGCGATGCCAAGGTTCAAGCCAAGGTAGATGGCCTCAAGGCCAGCGGCGAACAAGCCCGCAAAGCCGCGCTCCAGGCAGAATCCAAGGTCAACAGCGAGCGCGAAGCCGCTTTGTTGCGCAAGCGCTCCGAATTGGCTGCTGCCTCCGAGGCTGCCGCCTTGGAAGCTGCCCGCGAAGCCGCCGGTGAAGAAATCGTCGACGAGGCTCCGGTAGCTGATGAAGCTCCTGCTGCCGACGAGGCTCCTGCTGCCGACGAGGCTCCTGCTGCCGACGAGGCTTCTGCTGCCGACGAGGCCCCCGCTGAACAGGCTCCCGAAGCCCCAGCGGACGCTGAATAAAATTTTTTTGTTGAAAGCCCCCGCGGGTTCGCCGACCTGGGTTGGTTTCATCCAAAAACCGCACGGCCTGAACGGCCGTTTGCTGGTGCATTTGGATACAACCGTTTCCAAGTCTCAATGGCCGCCCCGCTTTGAGCATGTTTGGCTCGAAACCAGGGGGCAGAAGGTCCCGTATCGATGCCTTGAGTCTCAATTCAAGGTTCCTGGTGGCCTCATTCTTCACCTCGAAGGCGTTAACAGCCCAATGGATGTACAACCCTTGCTCAAAAGCAGGGTAGGCATTGAAGGGGTTCGCATCGCACCGGTCGTTTCGTCCGGCGCAGTCTGGGGATTTAACGAAGATGACCTCCCAGGGGCCGTATTGATCGACCTGCAAAGCGGCCTGAGGGCCGTCTTGGTTCGGCTACACCGGCGTCCACCCCAGGATTTTTTGGAATTTACGGTGAACGAACAGCCCGTTTACCTGCCCTTGGTTCCGGATTTTGTCCGGCAATGGGACCCCGTTCTCCGAGAATTGACGGTTTCCCTGCCCGATGGTCTCCTGGACCTCTACCTTTCAGGTGAATCCGAATCAGGTGAAACCGAATCAGGTGACACCGAATCAAAAACCAGCCATGATGCGGATTGACATCCTGGCTGCGGTACCCGAATTGCTGGACAGCCTGGTGCATCACAGCATCCTGGGCAGGGCTCAGCGCAAAGGCCTGGCCCAAATCGTGGTGCATAACCTGCGCGATTACGCCACCGGCAAATACAAAGCCATTGACGACGCCCCTTACGGAGGCGGAGCTGGCATGGTTTTGATGATCGAACCCATCGACCGATGCCTGGAGCAATTGAAATCAGAGCGCTCCTACAGCCAGGTCATTTACCTGAGCCCGGATGGACTTCAACTAAACCAAAACCTCTGCAATCGCCTGGCCTTGGAAGGCAACCTCATCCTCCTTTGCGGTCATTACAAAGGCGTGGATGAAAGGGTCCGGGAACACCTTTGCACCATGGAAATCTCGGTGGGCGACTATGTCCTCAGCGGAGGTGAATTGGCTGCCGCCGTTTTGACCGATGCCGTGGTTCGCCTTCTGCCTGGAGTTTTGGGTGACGAAAGCAGCGCCCTCACCGATTCCTTTCAGGACGGATTGGTGGCGCCTCCGGACTATACCCGTCCACCGGTCTACAAGGGCTGGGAGGTCCCCGAAATCCTTCGTAGTGGACACGAGGCCCGCATTGGTCAATGGCGTCACGAAGAAGCACTGCGCAGAACCCGTGAACGCAGGCCCGATCTTTTGGATCGTCCCGAAGGGGATTCTTAGGTCAAAAAAGCAGGCACAGCCTTGCATACGGCCACAAATCGCTTATATTTGCAACCCTTTGGGGAGGTTTTTCTCTCCCGCTACGCTAAACGAAACGCCATGAGCACTGTTCTTGACCCCGTATCCTTTGTCGAAAGCCAAAAAAACGGCACCGATTTGCCCACTTTTCAGGCCGGCGACACGGTCGCTGTTCACTACAAAATCCGTGAGGGTAACAAGGAAAGAACCCAGGTTTTTCAGGGCGTCGTTCTTCAGCGCCGTAACCCAGGATCAAACGAAACGTTCACAGTCCGCAAAATCTCCAACGGAATCGGTGTTGAGCGTATTTTCCCCAGCCTCTCCCCTTCCATCGAGAAAGTAGACGTGGTATCCCGCGGTGTGGTTCGCCGGGCTCGCTTGTTCTACCTGCGCGCCGCCAAAGGCAAGAAAGCCAGAATCAAGACCCGGATCGGCTAAGCCCGCTCTCCAGGCACTGGTGGAATTCTTCCAACCACTTTTCTTTAACATCCCCCAAAGCCGGTAATCGGTCCTCTTCCATCCCTTGACGGAGCAATTCGTGGTGCATGGAGGTCACGGATTTATCCGCAATACCGCAGGGCACGATGTAATCAAAATAGTCCAAACGCGTGCTCACATTGAGTGCTAGACCGTGCATGCACACCCATCGGCTGGTTTTGACCCCCATGGCGCAGATTTTGCGGGCCGCAGGTCCGCCCGCATCCAACCAGACCCCGGTATAAGAACGGTCCCTTTGACCCTGCAGGCCCCAATAGGCCAAGGTTCGAATGATGGATTCTTCGAGGGAGCGCATGTACCAGTGGATATCCGGTTTGAGACCCTCCAAATCCAAAATAGGATAGGCCACCAATTGCCCGGGGCCGTGGAACGTAATATCCCCGCCCCGACTGCTGCGATGAAATTCAGCCCCCAGCCTTTGAAGGTCTGGATTGGATAACAACAAATGATTTTGGTCTCCGCTTTTGCCCAAGGTATAAACCGGTTCGTGTTCCACGGTCAATACCCAACCGACCCCGTGTTCTGTTGATTTCTCTCCGCGCAATTTTGCCGCCACCATCGGTTCAAATTTTTGGAGCTGTTCCTGCAAGGCAGGCTCGTAGGCCATGCGCCCCAAGTCAGCCGTTTGGAACAGCGAAAAGCGCTGGTTGGCTGCGGATTCCAACGCGTTCATGCAAGCACGGTCCCGTTGGTGAAATTCGCTGGAAGTGGAAGGTAGATTTCCAGCCATTCGCTGGGGGTCTCGGCGCAAAAGGTGTAGCCAGGGTCCGATGCCGGTAACATCAAGGTTTGAACCCCCTGCACCACCCGTTGGCCGCTTCGGTGTCGAAGCACGGCCTGGCCGCGAAGGTTCATCAGAACCACCGGTGAATCCAAGCCATCGTGAGCGCGCTGGCATTCCTCCCCCGCCTTCAGGCCAAAGCGATTGCATTCAAAATAAGGACCTCGGGCTAATAGCTGGCCAGGCAGCCCCTCCAAAGGCTGAGGTGCGGCGGGAAGGCCCGGCCCATCGCATTGAGCCACCGCAATGGCTTCCTCCAAATGCAAAGCCCTGGGCTTGCCTTGATCGTCCAATCGCCCAAAATCATCGATGCGGTAGGTCGTATCGCTGCTTTGCTGGATCTCGGCCAGCAAGAGTCCTGCACCGATGGTGTGAACACGGCCGGCGGGTATATAGAACACATCGCCTGGCTTGACCTCCGTCCGGTGAACCACCTCCATGAGACGGCCCGAACGGATGCGTTCTGCAAGGTCCTGACCGTCGTAGCCTACCACAAAGCCGTTGTAGAGGCAAGCCCCCGGTTCAGCACCAAGAATCACCCACATTTCGGTTTTGCCCAAGGCGCCTTTGCCGACCATCCGCTCGGCCTGTTCATCGTTGGGATGCACTTGCAAGGAAAGATCTTGGGCAGTCGATAACAATTTGAACAACAAAGGAAAGCGATCGCCGTGCACCGCCATGACCCGATGCCCCAGGAGGTCCGCGCCGTAGCGCTCCACCAAATCATCCAAGTTTTTGCCCACCAAAGGACCGTCGCTGACAACCGAAACCTGCCCCTCTACCCCGGACAATTCCCAACTTTCGCCGACTTGATTCTTACCAGCCAGGTCGCGACCGAGTTCTTGGGAGAGGTGCTCCCCCCCCCAGATTTTGGTCAAATAGACCGGCTCAAAACGAAGGGGGTACAACATACCCAAAAATACAACCCAAGGCCAAGCCGAGCGTGGGGCTGTACCTTCGTGATGTGAAAATCCTGGAAAGACCCATCCCTTGTTCGCCTTTCGCTTGGGCTGCATTGGCCGTGGTGACGCTGGGTTCTGTATTCCTTTCACCGTACTTACCCGGATGGGGCAACGGAATGCTTTGCCTACTCCTTGGCATGGGGCTGGGGAACCTTTGGTCCGGACCCTGGCAAAAACCCAGGAACGCAGCGGTGCTGCGCTGGAACGAAAAAAATATGCTCGCATGGGCAACCATCCTCTTGGGTTTTGAATTGCATGTTCACTTTTTGGCAAGCATTCCTTTGATGTACATACCGGCCCTGTTCTTGTCCGTTTTGGGGGCTGTCCTTATCGGTGAATGGTTGACGCGACGCAAAAAGGGAACGACCGTGGATCCAACCCAAGCCCGCTTGCTAGGAGCTGGCAATGCCATTTGTGGCAACAGCGCCATCGCGGCCGTCCAGCCTTTGTTGGGTGCGGGCCCAGCTCAAATAGCGGTTTCGGTAACTCTCATCAACACCTTGGGGTTGTTGGGAACCTTGTTCTTGGGACCGGGTGCCCGTTTCCTCGGTCTAAATGTTACGGACCAAGCCGTCTTGATGGGCAGCCTGCTCCAATCGGTAGGGCATGTCAGTGCAGCAGCATCCGGCCTGGGAGAAGCGCCCGCCCTTCTGGCCATGAGCCTCAAAATGGGCCGTATCCTCCTGTTGATTCCTCTGTTGTTATGGTTTCAAAGCTTGTCTTCGGCCCCTTTGAAGACGAATTCGACTCCTGAATCAACCGATTCCAACCTACGTAGTCTGATCCGCGAAATCCCTTTCTATGTCTGGGGTTTTGTGCTTTGTGCCTTGGCCACCAACCTTCTGCCTCTGCCGGACGTCTTTTTGGACGTCATCAAATCCCTAACGCAGTGGATGTTATGGATTGCTTTGGCTGCCATCGGCATGAACATCCGCGTTCAAACCGTGCTCAGTCAGGGTCGCGATGCCTTTGTTCCCGCCTTGGGGATGTTTGTCATCCAAATTCTCTTGGTCTTGGGTTGGTTGGTCTTTTTGAAATTCCTGTCTTAGGTTCATGGTCGAGTTGGCAGAAAATGAGGGCCTCAACCCTTTCGACCCGCCCAGATAGCCTCCAGAATCAAGGGATCCAGTAGCGTGGTGGTATCGCCCATGTTGGTGCTATCCCCTGCGGCGATTTTGCGCAAAAACCGACGCATGATTTTGCCGGATCGGGTTTTGGGTAAACCCTCTACCAACTGAATTCGATCGGGTCGCGCAATGGCCCCAATTTCACGAACCACGGTACCGTTGAGCTCCTGGGCCAGCTGTTCCTCGGCCTCGGTGCTCAGACCCTGGAGGTCCGAACGCAGGATGACGTACGCATAAATTCCTTGGCCCTTGATGGGATGATCGTAGCCCACCACGGCCGATTCCACCACCCTTGGGTGCCTGTTGAGGGCGTTCTCAATTTCGGCCGTGCCCAAACGATGCCCCGAAACATTGATGACATCGTCCACCCGGCCGATGATGCGAAACATGCCATCGGCATCCCGTCGCGCCCCGTCCCCTGTAAAGTAATAACCAGGAAATGGCGAAAAATAAGTGTTACGACAACGCTCGTGGTCACCCCAAGTGGACCTCAAAATCGAGGGCCAAGGGAATCGCATTGCGAGCAGCCCCTCCTGCTCGGAAGGGGGATCGGTAGGCTCCAATTCGCGACCCTGAGGATCCAGCAGGACTGGTTGTACACCGGGCAGTGGTAGGCCGGCAAAGGTGGGTTTGAGCGGGGATAAGCCGGCCAGGGCCCCGATGAGAATGCCCCCGGTTTCGGTTTGCCACCAGGTATCGGTCACCGGACAACGCCCCCCACCCACCACGCGGTGATACCACTGCCAGGCCTCCTCGTTGATGGGTTCCCCTACCGAGCCCAAAACACGCAGGGATGACAAATCCGCCGATTGAACCGGGGCATCACCGTGCACCATCAGGGCGCGGATGGCGGTCGGGGCGGTGTAAAAATGACTAACACGGTGCCTCTCGCAGATTTTCCAAAAACGTGAAGGGTCCGGGTAGGTTGGGATGCCTTCGAACATCACCACCGTCGCTCCCTGAAGCAAAGGCCCGTAAGCCAAGTAACTGTGACCCGTGATCCAACCGATATCCGCAGTGCACCAAAACACATCCCAGGGTGCCGTTCGAAAAACTTGCGCAAAGGAATAGGCCGTATAAACCATGTAACCACCGGTGGTATGCAAAACTCCTTTGGGCTTCCCTGTTGAACCGGATGTATATAAAATAAAAAGGGGGGCTTCGGCATCCATCCAACGGGGCTCGGGTCTGGCAGTGGTTCGTTCCCAGAGACCATCCCAATCCCACGATTGAACCTGGGGGTAAGAACGCAACGGCGACATGGAATCATGGCGACCATGAACAAGGAATTGACGAACGGGATTAGCCGACTCGGCCTCCAATAAATCCAAGGCTTCTTCGACCACGGCCCTGCAGGGCAGATCCCGCGGACCGCGACGGATTTTTTCCGAACATACCACCACAGCCGCCCCCGCATCCGCGATCCGATCGGCCAGACTGCGAGCCGAAAAACCCCCAAAAACCACCGAATGCACCGCACCCAATCGGGCACAGGCTAGCACCGACCATAACAATTCTGGAATCATGGGCATGTACAAACAAACCCGGTCCCCGGTCTGGACGCCCATCGTCTGAAGCATCCCAGCGGTACGAGCCACCGCCTCTTGCAATTCACGGTACGTCCATTGGCGCGGTGCATCGTTGGGGTTGTTGGGTTCCCATATCAACGCCACTCGATCCCCATCACGCAATGCATGGCGATCCACCGCGTTGTAACATAGATTGGTTAATCCCCCTTCAAACCATCGAACGTTCGGTTCCTCAAAATTCCAATCCAGCACCCGGTCCCAAGGCTTCTGCCAATGAAAACCCTCGGCCACCTCCGCCCAAAACCCTTCAGGGTCTTGAACACTACGCTGGTATTCAGCTTTGTAGCCTTCCAAATCGGCGATCAGGTCAATCATCGACTTTGCGAATCATTCATCGCCAAACCAATACAACATAAGCACCCTCGAAAACCGCATGCTCAAAGGCGATAACAACAACAAGGGAAAAAAAATGCAAAGACAATAAACCCACACAGCGGGGTCGTCAAAAACCAAATAAGCGAGAACGCCGAAGGTCACCGAAACCGCTACCGAGAAGGCGTAGCTGATGTACATCGCCCCCCAAAAAAATCCGGGTTCGATTTCAAAATGAAACCCACAATGCGGACAGTCTTGGTGCATTTGGGTAGCCCTACGCAAATCCGAGGCAGGGTACTTGAACATAGGGCCGGTTTTGCAACGCGGACAACGCCCCTTCGCAACATCCGACCAATTCATGCCCTTTAGTTTTCGAGAATCCGGCGCCGACGTTCTTCGACCTCCTCAAAGCGGCGTTGACGATGCCAATACAAACCTCCGACCGTCCCCACCACCAAAAAAGGCATGGCCAGCAAATAAAGGATTCCTTTGTTCAGGCCCTTGCCCACCGCTTTTTGATCGTCCTTGCGGTTCGATTCCAGCGATGTCTTGCACATGGGGCATTGGGCAGCGGATTCCTGGGTTCCTGCAACCAGGGTCAAAATCATAACAAAACCCAGGCCCAATGCCACCGAACGAAGCGAAGAAAGGAGGAAGGTCATGTTATCTGTTGTTAGGGAATCAAAAAGAATAATAGGGAGCGATCATCAAATAAACCAAAACGCCGGTGGAAGTGACATAGAGCCAAATCGGCATCGACCAACGGGTTAAACGGCGATGGGTCTCGATCTGACCGCTCAGCGCATAGTAAAAGGACAGCAAAACCATGGGCAAAACCCCCGCAGCCAAAACAATATGCGAAATCAAAATCGTCAGGTAAAAAGGCCGAAGCGGATTGGAATCCGGGAACTTGGTTTCGATCCCAAAGGAATGAAACAAAACATAGGATAACAAAAAAACCGTCGAAAGCCCAAAAGCCGTCAGGTTCAGTTTTTTGTGCCAATCAATTCGGTGCAAACGGATCATGCGCCAACTCAGGAGCAAAAGCACGGTGCAAATTGCGTTGAGGGTAGCATTGAGACGAGGTAGCCAGGGCACAAACCATGGAAGGCTGCTTTGTTGAGGCAAATTATTGAGCAAAATCACCAGGCCCAAAACCACCAGGGAAAGGGTCCCAACGAGTCTTTTGGCATTCCGATTCTGCGAGGCTGTGTCGATCATGACTCAAAATTAAACACGCCGCCGTCTTTTGTTAGGCGTATTGGCATATTCCGCAATCAGGGTCCGGGTATCCTCCATCAAACGATCGGTTTGGTCTTTGAGAACACCGCGGTAAAAGCCCCGGACCCGGCCCTGGCGATCCACTAACAAGGTCAAATCCTCCTGGGGAACCTGACGGAACATTTGCTGCCAATCCGGGGTAAAAACACGAAGGTCCTGCCACAAAGCTGCCTTGGATGTTGAATCCAGGGACCAATCCAAAGGCTGCATGTCGGCAAACAAGACCGCCGAATCCAAGTCCTTCACAGCCCCATCGTTGACACCCAAACAAAACTGATGCACCAAGGGATTCTTTCGAAAAACATCCCGAACGCGGGCAGCCTGCGTTGAGCGCAAAGACAACCGATGAACGGGGCCATCGTAACGCATCAAATGCAGGATGTTCACCGGATTGATTGAACCCATGGACCATTCTTGGACACCGGGCAATTCAAAATACAGGGTATCGTCCGGATGGGTTTTGCCGTCGGCAACGGCCGTGGGAAGGACCTTGCGCGGTCCATAAATGGGAAGGGATTGGTATCGGTTCTCGGCCGTGTTGACATACAACAAATAGATCACCACGGGGAGGCCCAGCATCAAAAAGAGCAGGCCGTACTGACGCATCAGCGCAGAGTGAACCAATATTCCGACTCGTACATCAGGGCGGCAATCACGCCCATAACAAAAATAGTCGGAAGCAAAATGCTATATATCAGGTTGATTTTCTCGAATTTGAGGTGCATGAAATAGGCCACGATGTAGAAAGCCTTGAGCAGGGTCAAGGCGATGTAAATCGCGTTCTTGATGGGCTTGGCCATAAACGCCTCTGGAATAGCCAAGGCAATCACAAATTCCACCGCAGTGATGGCAAAGAGGACCCAAAAAACCCTCCAGATACCACGGATATCAAAACTGTTGCTGTGTTCCCCTGACATGGACAATAAATTTAGGGAGAAGTGATTAGATGAGGTAAAAGAACGTAAAAACAAAGACCCAAACCAAGTCCACAAAGTGCCAGTACAAGCCGATTTTCTCGATGGTTTCGTAGGTGCCCCGGCGGTCAAAAACCCCGGCCATGGTCATAATCGTAACAATAATATTAATCACCACCCCACTAAAAACGTGGAAGCCATGAAAGCCGGTAATCGTAAAGAACAAATTGGTGAAATTCACCTGGCCAGGGGTGCCATCGGCGTTCACAAAAGGATTGGAACCCCACCAAGCACCGTCGTGATGCAAGTGGCTCCATTCCCAGGCCTGGCAACCCAAAAAGGCGATACCGCCCAGGATCGTCCAAAACATCCATTTGACCACTTCGTTCCGAGCCCCGCGGTGACCGGCTTCGACCGCCAGCACCATGGTGACCGAACTCATAATGAGGATAAAGGTCATAATGCCCACAAAAACCAGGGGGAAATGACCGTGGATAAAGGGAACGCCCGCAAAGACATCATCGGGAACCGGCCAGCTCAACGATGAAAAACGGAGGGCCGCATAGGCCAACAAGAGGGCCGAAAAGGTAAAGGCGTCGGATAAGAGGAAGAACCACATCATCAGCTTGCCATAACTGGCGCCGAAGGGTTCGTTTCCGCCGTCCCAAAGTTTACCGGAGGTCGAAAGAGCAGGGGAGCTGTGCGATGACATACGATGATTTAAACGATTCCGAAATTTAGTGCATCCACCACAAGAATGCGTAAAGGTAAAGCCAAAGTACCGTAAGAAAGTGCCAAAAAATGGCCAAAAGGCGCATTCCCAGCAAGGACTTGGAATGAATATCCAAACGGAATGCTTTGTAGAGCATCACCCCCACCGCCAAAATTGCGGCTGCGATGTGCAGGGCATGCATCCCGGACAGGACATAGAGAAAAGAACCGGAAGGATTACCAACCAGGAAAATCCCCTGGTCGGTGCACTGCCGATAGGCGTAGAATTGAGAAGCCAAAAAAGCCAACCCAAGCAATCCCGTCCCCCCCAGGTAGCCCTTCAATGCAGGGAACTCGTTGCGCCGGGCCGATTTGCGGGCAAATTCCAGGGTCAGGGTGGATACCACCACCAACACCGTGGACAAGGCAAAGGCCCCGGGCAATTGAAAGTCCAACCAATTCCCATCAGCCCGGCGAACCATGTAGGCCGAAGTCAGTCCTGCAAACAACATAAAAACGGAGACCAAGAAACCCCACAACAAAAACTCCAAAGGATGCACCGCCGATCGGACAGGGGCGGCGGGGGACTTGGCTAAAGGTTGGGGGCTCATGGGTTCCAGCGGATTCTAGGGTTAAAGGAAATTAAACGGCATCCAGCCAATAGGCCAGTTGCACCACCGGCAAATAAACAAAACTTGCAAACATTAGTTTGCGTGCATCGCCCACATCGGCCCCCCGGTAAAGCTTCCAAGCCGCGAAGACAAAGCCCAGCGAAGCCACCAAACAAACCAGGGCCCCGACCCCTCCCTGAAACCCGTACCACCAAGGGGCCAAGCCCAGGGGAATGAGGGCACAGGTATACACCAAGATAATCCGCGCCGTTCCAGTCTGCGGATCATGCCGGGTCGGCAGCAAATGAAAACCGGCCCTTTGGTAATCTTCGTGCAAGACCCAGGCAATGGACCAAAAATGCGGAAACTGCCAAAAAAACTGGACCAAAAACAACAAGCCGGCCTCCAAATTCAAATGGCCTTGGTGGGCGGCGTAGCCAATCAAAACCGGCATCGCCCCTGGGAAAGCCCCCACAAATACCGCCACCGGCGTTATTTTTTTGAGCGGGGTGTACGCAAAGGCGTAACTCAACAAGGCAACGGCGCCCATGGCCACGCTGAGTTGGGTGGTGCCCCAAGCCAAGACCCCTAAGCCTACCAGGCCCAGGGTCAAGGCCAACAACCAAGCCTCGGCAAGCCCCATGCGGCCGCTGGGAACAGGACGGCCCAGGGTGCGGTGCATGAGGGCATCGGTGTGCCGTTCAATAATTTGGTTCAAGCCGTTCGATGCCCCGGTCACCAAGAACCCTCCGAGGGCCAGCCAAACCATGACCGAACCCGAATAGGCGGGACCTGCCGCCAGGAGGTAACCGAGGACGGCCGAAAACACCACCAACATGGACAAGCGCAGTTTGATGAACTGCCCGTAATCACGGAAACGCTGGGTTATCGCCTTCATGGTCGGGCTGCACGGTGCAAAGCCAAAACTCGGAAAGTCCAACCCAACGCACCCACCAGGGCCAGACTTCCTAACAAAACATGCAGGGTTCTTGGAACCGCGGGCAATGCACCCAAAACCATCCACAAACCGCTAACAACCTGCAGGGTCAGCGACGCCATTGCCAACAAAGACCAAAACCGGGCCTGGGCATCCGCACATTGGGTCCATAGTCGGTAGGCCAACCAAGCACCGCCCAGCATAATCAACATCCACAGGTTTTTGTGGGCCAGGTACACCCCACCTAGAACCCGCATTCCAAAAACATCCGTTGCATAAACAGGGGTCCAGGCATCTACCGCTTCCCTCACCCCGGCCCCCAAGAACAATTGAACGATTAAAAGCAGTAGCCAAACAGCTAAGGACAGGGCTTCGAGACGAGACAGGGACCAAGCCTGGGTTGGACGACCGCTGAGGTGCACACCCAAACCAACTTGGACCCCCATCAAAACCCAAGCCAGGGCCAAATGCAAGGTAACCACGGAGCCCTTCAGGTGACTGGCCACCACCCAAGCCCCGATACCTCCCTGAACCAATACCAAAACGAGGGCCAGCAAAGCAGCCAAGAAGGCCGTGCCACCGGAAACACCCGCGCCGGATAAAGAACCATTCAAAGCCGAACTTGACGAAACCGAGACAGCCATCGAAACCGGACGAGAACGATACAACAGAAAAGCCAAAACCGCCTGCACGAGGACCATCAAACCGGTCACCGCGCCCAGAAGGCGGTTGAGGTATTCGGTCCAGGTTTTGAGAGCATTAAAACGGGTATCCGCATAGCCCCTCTCGGCATAGATTTCTTGGTAATTGGCCGGCAAATCCGATTCAACCAAAGGCGGAATCACTTGTCCAAAACAAAGAGGCCAATCCGGGCAACCCATACCCGAGCCTGATGAACGGACGATCCCTCCGGCCAAAATCAAGAGCAGGACCACAACCAATGTGGCTTGGTTCCACCGAACCAGCCTGCGCAAACGGGCTTGAAAAAAATCGCTCATTTCATCCGCTCCGCTTAGGCCCTGCGTAGACCCACGGCGTTGAGCAAACGAGCAAAAAAGACAGAAGCAGGTGCAACGGAAGCCTTCGCGGTTGAAGGCACCGACTCGGCGCTACCGGCTAGGGCCTCGTTGGTCGGACGACCCCGGGCCGCCAAAGGCAAATCTTCGTCGGGAACCGTTTGGAGAATGAAATCCTCAGGAGCCCCGGGACGGCTGTAATCGTAGGGCCAGCGGTAAACATGAGGGATTTCTCCAGGCCAGTTACCGTGCAGTCTTTCGACCGGCGTTGTCCATTCCAGGGTGTTGGATTTCCATGGATTCTGGGGGGCAACGCGACCGCGGCGAATGCTGTTAAAGAAATTGTAGAGGAAAATAAACTGAGCCGCGGTTCCCAAGATGGCCGATACCGAAATAAAGCGGTTGAGATTCATCCACTCGGACATGAATTCAAAACCTGTGAACTGATAGTAGCGGCGTGGGACCCCGTCCAAGCCCATGAAGTGCATCGGGAAAAAGACCAAATAAACCGCGGCAAAAGTCAACCAAAAATGCAAGTAGCCCAATTTCTCGTCCAACATGCGTCCGTACATTTTGGGGTACCAATGGTAGACCCCGGCCAACATCCCAAACATAGAGGCCGAACCCATCACCAAGTGGAAGTGGGCCACCACGAAGTAGGTATCGTGCAGGTTGATATCCAAGGCCGCATTTCCCAAGTAAATACCCGTTAAACCACCTGAAATAAAGAGAGATACCACACCAATCGCAAACAGCATGGCCGGGGTAAATTGAATGTTACCGCGCCACAACGTCGCCAGATAATTAAAGACCTTCACCGCCGAAGGCACCGCGATCACCAAGGTCAAAATCATGAACACATTCCCCAGGAACGGATTCATACCGGTAATAAACATGTGGTGACCCCAAACGATAAAGCTCAAGAAAGAAATTCCCAACAACGAACCCACCATGGCCCGGTAACCAAAAATCGGCTTGCGGGCATTGGTTGCTATGATCTCCGACGTTAGACCCAGGGCCGGCATCAAAACGATGTAAACCTCCGGGTGACCCAAAAACCAAAACAAGTGCTGAAAGAGAATCGGCGAACCGCCGGTGCGGGTCAATGCTTCGCCTGCGATGTAGATTTCGCTGAGGTAAAAAGAGGTCCCAAAAGAACGGTCAAAAACCAAAAGAACCGCCGCCGATAACAAAACCGGGAAAGACAAAACGCCCAAAATGGCTGTGCAAAAGAATGACCAAACGGTGAGGGGCATACGGGTCATTTTCATACCCGGTGTCCGCATGTTAAGAATCGTGGTGATGTAGTTGAGGGCTCCCATCAACGCCGAAGCAATGAACAAGACCATCGAAATCAACCACAGCGTCATCCCCAATCCCGAGCCCGGAACGGCCTGCGGTAAGGCACTAAGAGGCGGATAAATCGTCCATCCGGCCGATGCAGGTCCACTCTCCACAAAGAGCGAGGTCAGCATGATGACCGAAGACAAAAAGAACAGCCAATAGCTGAGCATATTCAAGAATGGAGAAGCCATATCACGGGCCCCCACTTGGTAAGGAATCAAAAGGTTGGAAAAGGTTCCGCTGAGACCGGCCGTCAAGACAAAAAAGACCATCAGGGTCCCGTGCAATGTGACCAACGACAGGTAAAAATTCGGATCCAAGCGACCCCCTTTGCCCCACTCCCCGATGATGGACTCCAGCCAGGGGAAGGTGCGGTCCGGCCAGCCCAACTGCAAACGGAACAGCAGCGACAAACCGGCAGCAATCAACGCCATAATCATCCCAGTGATCAGGTATTGCTTGGCGATCATTTTGTGATCCTGCGAGAAAATATACTTGGTGATAAACGTGTCGTGATGCTCGTGGTGAGCATGAGCACCGTGGCCGTGGGCCGGATCGTGGGAATGTGCTGTCGTGGACATGAAGTTTGGAATTAGTTGGCTTAGCGTTGGGTCGGTAATTGAGCCGTCAGACGACCCTCGGGGAGGGTTGTCAGGCTGGAGGCGGTATCGGCCGCGGGGCTTGGGCTCCCCTCGACGGCAGGTTCTGGACGACGGAAATAATAGCGCTGTTTGGCCAACCACTCGGCGTACTCCGCGTCGGAAACCACGTTGACCTTCATGCGCATGTTAAAGTGAGCGGCCCCACAAATTTTGTTGCAGGCCAATTCGTAAACAAAACTGGAATTGCCGGTGATTTCCCGCATTTCTTTGGTGGTCACCGTGGGGGTAAAATAGAATTGGGTGGGCATACCGGGCACCACATTCATTTGGACCCTGAAATGAGGCATATAAGCCGAGTGTATCACATCGCGGGCCCTGAGTTTCATCAGAACTGGACGGTTGACGGGCAACGTGATTTCGGGAACGAGCAAATCATCTTGGCCGGCCGAATCGCTTTCTTCAATCCCCATGCTGTTGGTCGCCGAAATCAAACGAAAATCATGACCTCCCAATTTCCCATCCGCACCGGGGTAACGGGCCTGCCACCCAAATTGATAGGCAAACAATTCAAATTGCAAGGCATCCGCGGCTGGCTTGACTTGGGTGATTTCGCGCCATACTTTGGTGCCGTACAAGACCAACACCGTCAAAACAATCGCCGGTACCACCGTCCAATAGAATTCCAATTGATGGTTGTCGGCATAAAACAAAGCCTTGCGGCCTTCCCGGTGCCGGTAGGCCAGGGCAAAGCCAAAAAGCAAAAGTTGGGTGAGCACAAACACGGCGATGGTAATCCAAAAGGTCACGCTCAGCATGCCGTCCAATTCCACACCGTGGGCCGAAGCCGAAACGGGGAGGGTGAACTTCATGAGCTTCAGAAAGTGCCATAACACAAAGAGCATGAAGACCACCAAAAAGACCACCATCAGGACGGCGTTGACTTTGTTCCAGTTGAAGAGACGGACTCCCCGGGTCTTCATCGAAGCCGAGTAGGTCTTGAGCCCTGCCAGGACAACCCAAGCCAGGGCAATCAACGCGATAATCAACTTGGGGCCGTCTCCGAATCCTTCGGTGGGAGCCGCCTGGGCCAGAGCGGGCTCGGTGAGGAGGCCCAAGAGCAGGGTAAGAAATCCGGCAGAGGCGGTGTACCGGCCCCACTTGAACAGGCCGGGCATTGCATTACGCTTCATGAAAAACGAGTTTAGGGTAGCAGATGACGCGTCAAAGATAGGCCCCGTCTGCTTCAAAAATGCAATTTTGCCACCGCTTTGGCGTGGTTTTGAAAGAGAATTTCCCGGACATTTCGTCGGGGATTTCCCGAAGCGTGAGGGGCCTTAATTTGGCCCTATGAAAAATCCCCTCTTGACCCTCCTCTTGGTGGCCATGGCATGGACCCTGGTCAGCCCTTGGGCCCAGGCCCAAAACGAAGCCCGCTGGATCCGGAATCCCCGAATCAGCCCCGATGGCTCGCAGATTGCCTTTGGGTACAAAGGAGACCTCTACCTGGTCCCCGTTGGGGGTGGCACGGCTCACCCATTGACCGTGCACGAGGCCCACGATATGATGCCTGTATGGAGCCGCGATGGGCGTTCCATTGCCTTTGCCAGTGATCGCCACGGCAATTTTGATGTTTTTGTGATGCCCGTCAGCGGGGGCCAACCGGTCCGTTTGACCCACCACAGCGCCGCGGATTACCCCCAGGATTTCAGCCCGGATTCCAAGTCTGTTTACTTCACCAGCGCCCGTTGTGTCAGCAAAGAGAACATCCGCTTCTACAGCCCCCGGCTTTTTCAGAACTTGTACACCGTCCCCGCCACCGGGGGCCGATCCCTCCTCATCTCGGAGGCCGGGATGAGCAGCGCCCGCCTCAACCAAGACGGTAGCCTTCTTGTTTTTCAGGACCGCAAAGGCTACGAGGACCTCCTTCGCAAGCACCACCGCAGTTCGGTGACCCGCGATATCTGGACCCTGGACCTCAAGAAAGGCGTTTATACCCAGGTGAGCGGTTTTGACGGCGAAGACCTGGAACCCGTCTGGGAAGGTAGCAACGGAGACATCCTCTACCTCAGCGAAAAGTCGGGTACCCTCAACGTGGTGCGCCAATCTGCAGGGCAGGAAACCCCTTTGACGCGCTTCAAGACCCACCCGGTTCGCCACCTGAGCGTTAGCCAAAGCCGCACCCTCTGCTATACCTACAACGGGGACCTCTATGTGCAGCCCAACGGAGAACAAGGCCGGCAGGTCAAGGTCACGATTCGCCACGACGGTCGCGGCAACGCCGTCAAGAACATGGCCGTGAATACAGGGGTCACCCAATTTGCCCTTTCCCCCAACGGCAAGGAAATCGCCTTTGTCAACCGGGGTGAGATCTTTGTGACCTCGGTCGAAGGCACCCAGACCAAGCGCATCACCAACACCCCAAGCCAAGAACGTTCCGTTCAATGGCACCCGGATGGCCGCCGCCTGGTTTACGCCAGCGAACGCGGAGAAAGTTGGGACCTCTACACCGCCGAAATCGTCCGCAAAGAAGAACCCTATTTCTATGCCTCCACCCTCATCGAGGAGAAGCCATTGGTGGCCACCCCGGCCGAAGAATTCGGACCCAAGTACGCCCCCAACGGCAAGTCCGTCGCCTATATCGCCGACCGTAACATCTTGAAGGTTTGGGATATCGCCAAAAAAACCTCCAAGACCCTGCTACCCGAAGGGCGTAATTACAGTTATTCGGACGGGGATTGGGATTTTGCTTGGAGCCCGGACAGCCGTTTCTTGTTGGTGGACGATGGCGAAGGGGCTTGGTTCTCCAACAGTGTCGCCTTGATTAACGCCGAGACCGGCACCAATGTGCATCCCCTACCCAGCGGTTACGGACAGTACCGGGTCAAATGGGTGATGGGCGGCAAAGCCATGGCTTGGCTTAACTCCAAGAACGGACGCAAAAGCCAGGCCTACCAAGGCAGCCGAGAAATGGACCTCTACGCAGGCTTTTGGGAACAGTCTGCCTTTGATCGTTATTCGTTGAGTAAAGAAGACTACGCTTTGCTCGAAGAACAAGAGAAAAAGGAGCAGGAGAAAAAGGACAAGGACAAAAAGGATGACAAAGGCAACAAAGACGAAAAAAGCAGCAAAGCCGGGACCGACAGCAGCAAAGCCGGGACCGATAGCAGCAGCAGCGCTTTGAACCCAATCACCGACCGCCTCAAAGAAAGGGTGCGCCGCATCACCATCCACAGCAGCAGCATCGGCGATTATGCCTTCAACAAAGACGGGAGCAAGGTCTATTACCTGGCCGCCTTCGAGAAAGGCTACGACCTCTGGGTGACCGAACCACGGACCCGAGAAACCAAAATTTTGGCCAAACTAGGGGCCGGCGGGGGTGGTTTGGAAATCAGCAAAGACGGCAAAAGCCTCTTTACCCTCAAGGAGGGGCGCCTGACCAAAATTGACGAGAACGGCAAGAGCGAGCCCATCGGTATTGCCGGGGAAATGGAACTGGACGCCGAAGCCGAAAGGGCCTACATCCTCGATCATGCCTACCGACAAGTGATTCAGAAATTTTACGATCCCCAAATCCACGGCATCGATTGGAAGGGCTTTTATGCCAATTACCGAGAATTCCTGCCCCATCTTAACAACAATTACGATTTTCAGGAACTCCTCAGTGAATTCCTGGGCGAACTCAACGCATCGCATACCGGGGGTCGCTATTCTCCTTCGAATCCCCAAGGGGATGAAACCGCCAGCCTGGGCTTGCTCTACGACGAGCGTTTCCCCGGTCCCGGACTCAAGGTCACCGAGGTACTGGCGGAAGGGCCTTTTAGCAAAGCCATTTCCGCCATGAAGGCCGGAGCCATCATCGAAAAATTGGATGGAGTTACGATTGATGACAACACCGATTGGACAGCGTTGCTGAACCGCAAAGTCCGCAAAAACACCCTGGTTACTTTTCGTAACAATCTAGAAACCAAAAGCATCGAAGAAGTCGTTAAACCCATTAGCCCGGGCGAAGAAACCGGTTTGATGTACGCCCGCTGGGTGCAACGCATGAAGGATGAAGTGAATCGTTTGAGCGGTGGAACCCTGGGCTATGTGCATGTTCAAGGGATGAACGACGGTTCATTCCGGGATGTTTTTGACGAAGTTTTGGGCGAAAATTTTGACCGCAAGGCCTTGGTGGTGGATACCCGCTTCAATGGCGGAGGATGGTTGCATGACGACCTCAAGACCTTCTTGAGCGGCGAACGTTATTTGGACTTTGCACCCCAAGGCAATCGCCTCAAAGACGGGGAACCCATGGGCCGTTGGACTAAACCCAGTTGTGTGTTGATGAGCGAAGGCAATTACAGCGATGCCTTTATCTTTCCCTATGTGTACAAGCAGGCCGGTATCGGCAAAACCATTGGCAAACCTGTACCAGGGACCGGGACCGCTGTTTGGTGGGAAACCCAAATCGATCCCACCATGGTCTTTGGGATCCCCATGGTCGCTACCATCGGCAAAGAGAACCGCCCCACCGAAAACCTGCAGTTAGAACCCGATATCAACGCCGACCTCCCCTACCGAGACTTCCTCGAAGGCCGTGATAGTCAACTTGCCAAAGCCGTCGAAATCCTCATGTTGGAAGTCAAAGGGCGGAAATAGAACGTTTGTTCCATACCACCGCATAACCCATCCGCCAGGTATGACAGGGGAGGTCCTGAAGGGCGTGTTGGTAGCGTAGGTACCAACGGCCACGGGTCTGTCCTTGGGCTTTGCTTTGATAGGAGGCTTCGGTGCGGAGGCACCAAGGCCTGTCCCCCTGGTTAAAATAGCCGACGATACCCTGCGCCTGGGCTGAGAGGGACCAAGGTCCTGATTTGGTTGAAAGTCCAAGCGCCCAAGTCCAGGCATCGTTCTGTCCCCCCACCGATTCCTGCCAAACCAAAAAGCCTTGTTGGGTCCACCAAGACCAGCGTGGGTAGGAACGACCGGTTCGGACTTCGAACCAATAGGCGGGCATGTTGGTATGCCGTGCGTTTTCGAGGCCTTTGCCCGCGGTGGTTTTAATTCCCCAGCCCAGGGTCACCGGGGTCTTCCTGCCCAAGAGAGCTGTGGGGACTTGCCAGCGGTTCAGGATCCAGAGTTCGGATGTGTTATGACCCCGAGGTTCCTCCCAACGGGCATTGCGCAGATCCCTTACCACGGTATCGGTGGACCACCATTCGTAGGGTCGCCAATGCACTTCCAGGGAGGCCTGTCCAGGCACCAGCGGCACGGACAGGTTAAGAACGGGATTAAAAGTATTTTCGCGGTAGGGCGCAACCCCGCGATGCCATTCCTGGGCGACTTCGCCCTGCCATTGCCCGGTCAAAGCCACGCCGGTATGCAGCCCCCCCACCGCTTCGGGTAGAGCCAGGGCGTTGGGTCCTAAATAGGCCGGGGATCGGCGTATGTAATTCTGCCAGGAAGTGTAACCGTCCCAATTCACATTGCGGATCCAGAAAGCATAGGACAACTGGGCCTGCACCGGCTCACCCAAGAGGGCCAACCCTCCCATCACGAGGATAATGGTTTTGAGCAAGAGGCCCCTTGCTCCAGGAATGATACGGCTCATCCCTGGCGAAGTTAAGGCGCGGGGCGCGGGGCTTACCTTTGGGGTATGAACAACGATGGAGCGATGAACCAAGGGTCGGCGGACCCCGCTCAGCAAGGCATCGTGATCACCGGGGCCAGTTCGGGCATCGGCGAGGCCTTGGCCCTGGAGGCTGCCCGCAGAGGACACCCCCTGATCCTCTTGGCTCGGCGCCAGAATGAACTGAAGCGCGTGGCCAGCCTCTGCCTTGAGGCGGGTTCCCCACGCTGCCATACCCTGCACCTGGACCTGGGCGACAACGCTTCGATCGAAACCTGTGCTGCTCAAATTCTGGGCCTGGGATGGCCTATCCATGGCCTCATTAATAACGCTGGCGTATCTCAGCGTTCCACCGCCAGAGCCGCCGATGCGGAGGCCGAACTCCACCTCATGCAAGTCAATTACCTGGGTCCGGTCCGACTTACCAAACGTTTGTTACCTGCCCTGCCGGATGGAGGCGGAATTCTGGTGATTTCTTCGGTGGTGGGTCTCTTTCCTTTTCCGCAACGATCATCGTACGCGGCCTCCAAACATGCACTGCACGGATACTTTGAAACCATGGCCCTCGAAGAAAAATCCAGGCTCCGCATCAGTTTGGCCTGTCCAGGGCGGGTTCGTACCCATATATCCCTCCATGCGTTAGCCTCCGATGGCCGCAGCCATAACACCATGGATCCCGGTCAATCGGGAGGATTGGATCCAGCCCATTGCGCCGGGGTCATCTGGTCCGCTTGGCAACGCGGGCGCAGGCGCATCCTGGTCGCCCGAGGCGAAAAAATCCTTTGGTGGTTGTACCGATTCATCCCTCCGTTTTTTGATAGGCTAGCCCTTCGCGTTAGTCCGGTTTAACCCTCCGAATCCTCCAATTCCCCAAACCCCAAACCCCAGACTCCTCATGAGCACCCTTCCCTTCCTAACCGGCATCCAACAAGCCGGTATCGGTGTGGCTGACTTGGACGTCAGCTGGAAATGGTACCGCCGCGTTTTTCAGATGCGCGTACCGGTCTTTGACGACGCGGGGACGGCCGAACTCATGACCCGATATACCAACGGCATCCCCGAAAGGCGGCGAGCGGTTCTGGCCCTGAACATGGCGGGAGGAGGTGGCTTTGAGATTTGGCAATACACCAGCCGACTGCCGGTCCCTCCGGTGAACCCACCCCGCTTGGGCGATTTGGGCATCTACGCCCTCAAAATGAAGGCCAAAAACGTACCTGCCTTTCACGAAACCCTGGCCGCTGACGGAATAGCGACCGGAGCCTTGGTGGAAGACCCGCTGGCCGAACGCACCTTTTGGATGAAAGACCCCTGGGGTCAACGTTTTCAATTGGTGCACGGGCAAAGTTGGTTTGATGCCGAACCCCTGGCCATCGGCGGGGTCTGCGGCGCCGTTATTGGTGTTAGCGATATGGATCGTTCGGTGGCTTTTTATACCCAAGTTCTGGGGTTACGGGAAGTTGTGTACGACCGAACCGGTGTCTTTGCGGACTTGCCCGAAGCCACCGAAGTACGTCGCGTGTTGTTACGCAAGGTGGGCGAAAACTTCGGCGCTTTTTCCAAACTCCTGGGCAATGTCCGGGTCGAATTGATACAGCGAATGGACGGAAGCGGGCAGCGAATCTTTGAGGGTCGCTGCTGGGGCGATCGCGGCTTTATCCACCTTTGTTTTGACGCCATCAACCTCGAAGGCCTCAAAAACCGGGCCGAATCCATGGGGCATTCTTTCACGGTGGACAGCGCGGATACCTTTCAAATGGGGAAAGCCGGCGGACGCTTTGCCTATCTCGAGGACCCGGACGGCACCCTCCTGGAATTGGTGGAAACCCACAAGGTCCCCATTCTCAAATCGTTGGGGCTCTACCTGGACCTGCGCAAGCGAGGTATGTACAAAGTCCTGCCGGACTGGATGGTCAGACTGATGGGTTGGTCGAAGCGAAACGACTAAACCAAGCCGTCGTCGGCCATAACACAACACCCAAAGCGCCGATCCAACCAAAGGCGCAACCCAGCAGCAGGGCTAGCGTCCCCAAAAACAAAGGGTAGGTTAACATCAATATCGCAAAAAGCACCGAATCGTAATGCACGGTTCCAATGCATAAGCGACGACTTAAGGCTTTTAGTGGCAGGTAGTAAGGTGCATGCAAAAGACGGGCTAGGCCCAAAACCATGGACCGATCCCTGGTCGGGATTAGGGGTCCCGCCAACGTTTCGGCACCACCTCCTGGAGCACAGGCTTCGGCACGACCGGGGGCCTGCACCACCAAGGTCCGGAGTTCGCCCTCCAACCATCGATTGAACCGCAACAAAAAGGTTGTTTCGCGCAGGCGTCCCTCCGCATCCAGCGAATCCGATTCCTCTCGAAATCGCTGCATCAATTGACTGGCAAGGACCATCCCCCCAAAGCGTAAATCGACTGTTTTGCCGGGACCGTCAAAATGTTCATAATTGATGCCCACCGGAACAATTTCCAAATCCAGCCCTTGGTGAAAGGCATTCCATACCATGCGTGCACTGCCCTTGGGCAAGGGCCGCAGCTTCCATTCCTGCACACAAAGGCCTTCGGAGAAAATAATCAACGCGCCCTCCTTGGACCAATATTCGTTGGCTTCGGCAAAGGTTTCGTAATTGCGATGCACATTGGCGTAACCTTCGCGATGCCTCCATACAGGCATCATGTTGAGATGCTTGCGCAGAAAATTCCCAAAACGAGGGGTGAAGGCATCCCCCCTCCCCAAAAATCCCAAGGGAAAAGGCAGATAACTCGCAACCAAGACCGCATCCAAAAAGGACGATGGATGATTGGCACAGAGCATGCGGGGGCGATGGGGCACGCTCCCCTTTTGCCAAGAGGTTGGCCAGCTACGCAGTGTTATTTTGCTGAAATAGAAGGACCTGCACCAACCCACCAAGGTGTACAAAAACCGATAGACCATGGGCGCGCTTTGGGTTGGCCTGGACGTGTGTTTAACGAGATGCGACCGATCGGAACAAACGATTCCAACGAACCTTGTTCAGCCAATCGGCGCTGTAATCGATGCTCAACCAAACCATGACAGCTTTGCCGACCACATGGTCTTCGGGTACAAAACCCCAATACCGGGAATCCAAGGAATTGTGCCTGTTATCGCCCATCATCCAATAATAATTCATTTGGAAGGTGTACGATGTGACGGGCTTGCCGTTGATCCAGACACCTCCGTTGCGTACCTCCACTTGGTTCCCTTCGTAAACTTCGATGGCGCGACGGTACACCGGCAAGTTATGGGTATCCAAGGGCATGACCATGCCTTGGGCCGGGATCACAATCGGCCCCACTTGGTCAATATTCCAAGGGAATTGCGAAGCGTGCGGGAAGATTTCTTCGGTGTACATGCCGGCCGGCGCGGTGTAGGGCTCCAACAAGCGGACATTGGCGAAGTCCTTCATTTTGAGAGCATTGGACGGAGTCAGACTAAAAATAAAATCCCCTTCTGCGGTCACCTGCCCGCCTTCGCTCACGTCCATTTTACGAAGCACCAAGGGGTTGAACCCACTGCCGTCGGTTTTGACATGGTACCGGTGTTGGCTGTTGCGAGGCTCATCGACCCATCGGCTGTTGATGCGGAGGCGACGGTCCACCAGTCGCAGGGTATCACCCGGAATGCCCACACATCGTTTGATATAATTGTCCCTTTTGTCAACGGGTCGTGCATCGTCCATGGGGTAATTAAAGACCACCACATCGTTGTTACGAATTTTGCCCGAACCCCACAATCGATGGTAACCGGTCGAAGGTTTTTCGAGGTACGAGGGCCCACCCACAAAAGGCATGGTGTTGTGCGCAAAGGGAAACGAAAGCCATGTCATCGGGAGCCGGGGGCCGTAACTCAATTTGCTTACAAACAAAAAATCGCCCACCATCAGGCTTTTTTCCATCGAGGGGGTGGGGATGGTATAGGCTTCGACCACAAAGGTCCGGATGAGCGTGGCCACCACGACAGCAAAGACCACGGCTTCCAGCCATTCCCTGGTTTTGGATTTGGAGCGGGGACCCTGGGGACCGGAGGGTGATCCGTTGGTTTGTTTGGGGGTTGCAAAAAGAGGCATAAAAAGGGTCGAGGGAATTTAGTGGGGTTGAAGAGATTTGGATGAGGAAGTGGCGGTCGTTTCCAAGCCGATGCCGTGTTGATACACCAAGCGACCGCCCAGGGTGGCCCCCCAGACCATGACCATCAAGAAGGCCGTCAGGGTCATCCAATAACCGCGTTGTTCCGATTTGGACATGGTCAAGGCACGTACCGAACGCCAAAAGGCCAAGAACACCAAACCGGCAGCGGTGAAATACCCCAGGGCTTCGTGGTTTTGGAGAGTCGCTACAGCGGGCCCTGAACCCTGAGGACCGTGGGCATCGTTGGCCAGGTTACCGCTGACCACCGCCAACAAGAGGGCTGGCAGGGTCCACCATAACAAAACCCGACTCATGCTTTCCCAAACAGCGGCCTGGGCATTGGCTGGTGAAGTCCAGGTCCGGATGGTTTCGCTGATCCACGATGCCACCGCAAAACCCATAGGGAAATGAACGAGGGCCGGATGCCATTCCATTGCAAGAATCGCGGGAGGATTTAGGATATGAATTTGGAAAGATCCAATCCCGGAATATTGGGGATCAACCCTTCGGTGGATTTCTTGAACAGCTCTTTGTGGGTTCGATGCGCTTCGCGCAGAGCGGCATCCACGGTGGAGGCCAGCAATTGATCCAACGCGGGGGCGTTCTCGCTGTTCAAAAAAGCGGGGAGGGTTTTGATGGAAATAATTTTTTTGTTCGCGGTGCAGACCACCTCCACTTCCCCGTTCTCGGAGCGCTGGGTGATGTGCAAACGATCGCATTGATTACGGACATCTTCGACGGCTTCTTTGAGCTTGCCGATTTTGTCCATCATTCCAAACAAATCAAACATAGGGTACAAAATTAATTTAACGCAAGTTAGGGGGGCTTTCGTCTATCGGGTCCAGGCCCAATTCGAGGGCCAAATCCCGCAGGCCACGTTTTCTGGCCTCGGTATAAGGAATTCCCTGCTCCAATCGACGGGCCCTGCTCTCCCATTCGGGCATTCCGTGCAAAAGCAAAGGGGGCTGGCCGGGGGCTGTTTCGGCGGCCAAAATGCGGTCCGCCCAGCGCTCAACGCGCCGGTTGTATTCCTCCATGGGCATCAGGGCTTCGATGGCCGTTGCGCCCAATGCATGACCCAAGCCGGGGCCGGGCTGATCGGGGGCCGGCTCCAAAAAATCCACAAAGGGGGGAACCCAAGGGCCAAAGCTCGCCCCGCTCAAAACCCCGGACCACCAATCCACCAGGGCTCCCAAACCGTATCCTTTGTGCACACCCCCGGCGGGATTCGAACCCAAAGGGAGCAAGGCGCCTCCTTTTTGGAGGATCAAGGGATCCGTGGTGGTTCTCCCTTGGGAATCCACGGCCCAACCCTCTGGGATGGGTTGAGAACGGGCGGCAGCCAATTCCAATTTGCCATTTGCCGCCGCAGAGGTGGCCATATCCATCACCATGGGATTGCGCCGCCCCGCAGGGAAGGCATAACACAGGGGATTGGTTCCAAAAAGTCGTTCCGCACTGCCGTAAGGTGCGACCAGCGGGCTGGCATTGGTCATCGCCCAGCCCACCATGCCGTGGGGAACGGCCCGAAGCGCGTGTTCCGATGCAATCCCAAAATGATTGGAATTGCGGACCAAAACCTGGGCGGTCCCGTAAATGGCAGCCATTTCAACGGCCCGATCCATGGCAACACGGGCGGCTACCAAACCCAAGCCAGCATCGGCATCCAACACCGCCACCGCCGGCATGCGCTGTTCCCAACGCCAAACAGGGCGCGGGTTGATGCGGCCTTTGCGCCACAAGCGAACATAACCGGGCAGGCGGGCCACCCCGTGCGAATCAATGCCTTTGAGGTCCGCTTCCAACAATACGTCGGACGCGGTGGCGGCATCCTCCACCGAACAACCCATGGCCTCAAAGACCCTGCGCATCCATTCGCCCAGGGCCGATGCCGACCAATACCCGTGGATTTCTTGACTCATAGACCTGTCGTCGATTTTTGAAGACCGGAGGCCAAAACCTGGGCCAAGTGCAGGGTTTGAACCCCAGGACCCTGACGGTCGCCGTAGGCCTTGAGGTGCATGAGGCAAGACAGGTCGGCACTGACCAAGTATTCGGCGCCGGTTTGGCGATATTGGACGATTTTTTGGTCCGCCATGGCGGTCGAAATCCCTTCGTACTTGACCGCGAAGGTGCCCCCAAAACCGCAGCAAGTTTCGTTATCCGGCAATTCGACCAGCTCCAAGCCACGAACCCCGGCTAGCAAATCCCGTACCTGGTCCCGTATACCGCACTCCCGCAGTGCCGAACAGGCATCGTGATAGGATATCTTGTGTTGAAACACCGAATTGAGTCTGTTTCGATGGGGATGGGCGTGGACAAATTCCACAAATTCCAAAATACGGGGTCGGGCTTGTTCCCAAGCCTTGAATTCCGGACCCGAAGCCGGCAGCAATTCACGGTAACCGTTGCGCAGCATCCCGGTGCAGGAACTGGACAAGACCACCACGGTGCGCTCCAACTCTTTGTTTGGCCCAAAATCACGGAGCCATTTGGCCGCCACCGGCCTTGCTTCCTCCCAATACCCGGCGTTGTAGGCCGGTTGTCCGCAGCAGGTCGCCCCCTCCGGAACCCGCACCCGGCAACCCAGGGCTTCGAGCACCTCTACCGCGGCCATGGCTGCGTCGGGGTAAAACTGGTCCACAAAACAAGGGACAAAAAAATCAACTTCCTCCAAGGGAAGAACCTCCGACATGGACATAGATTCAGGATGGGTTGTCACGGGGAATGCGAAGCATACGGACCAGAAAATAAATTCCGATCACAAAATACAGGGCCAAAAACAAGGCGGAATTCCGCATTGAACCAGTCCATTGATTTATGAATCCAAAACTAAAGGTGCCAAAAACGATGGCTACTTTTTCGGTCAAATCGTAAAAAGAAAAAAACGAGGCGTTGTTGCGCGTACCCGTTGGAATCATCTTGGCGTAGGTGCTCCGCAACAAGGTCTGGGACCCGCCCATAATCACGCCGACCACCCCAGCCATGGTGTAAAATTCCCATTCCTGTTGAACAACCGCCGCCGCCATACAAACCAAAATCCATACCAGACCCGTCAGAATAAGCAGCCGAACATTGCCCATCTTGGGCACCAAACGGGCGAATCCAAAGGACCCTCCGATGGCGATGATTTGGATCAAAAGAATCACCGCAATCAACCGATCCGTGGGCAATTGGAGCACCTCTGCGCCAAACAAGGAAGCCACCAGCATGATGGTCTGCAAACCGGCGCAGGTAAAAAAGTACGCGAACAAAAAGGTCTTGAGGGAAGGCATGCCTTTCATGGCCACCACCACACCGCGCAACTCCGACCAGCCGATGCGCAACCAACCGAGGGCCGTGGTTCGAAGACCGGCCTGGCCGCTGGCTTCTTCGCCGGGCAGACCGGCCAGCGTGATGCGGGAGAATCCCCACCACCACAACCCCACACTCACAAAGGACAAGCGGGTCACCTGCCCCGTGTCCATGCCCAACCACCCGGGGTTCATGATAAAAGCCAAATTAATCACCAACAAAACCACCGATCCGACATAACCGTAGGCAAAGCCTTTGGCACTAACGGCATCGATGCGAGATGGGCTGGCAATCACCGGCAAAAACGCATTGTAAAAAAGGGCGGAACCGGCCCACGAAAAAGCCGCCAACACAAAACAAAAGATTCCCCAGGACCAGGTATCGACCGTCATCCCGTAAAGCCCCACACAGGCCAGGCTGCCAACAGTGATAAAAAGATTCATCATGGCCTTGCGACGGGCTCCGTAATCCGCCATCCCCGAAAGCAAAGGCGATACGAGAGCGATGCTGAGGTAAGCCAACGCCAGCGCATAGGAATACAAGCTGCTGGCAGGAACCTCCCATGAACCCAGGCGCAAAAAAGAGACCGACTCACTGGCCTGGCCCAGGCGGTTGGCCACCGGGCGGGTCCAGCCGTTTTGGGCCGAGACCGCCGCCGAAAGGCTGCTGTAATAGATGGGGAAAATGGCGGTGGTAATGCAGAGATTGTAAACCGAATTGGCCCAATCGTACATGCACCAGGCCCGGATGACCGAAGGACGATCCTTGACGCCTTGGGCCGCGATTCCTGCTTCCGCATCGGGTTCTGAAAAATTCATGGGATTCGTTAAGGTCACTTTTTCTTGTTCAGTCGACAAATCTAACCCGTTTTGGGCCTGAGGAAGACCCTCGCAAGGCAGGGGGATCCCCCCCTTCAAACAAAAGGCAAGGGGCAGCGTTAATATCACATGAAGATTCCCGTTAACTTATGAGAATAACCGTCGGGCGCGTTGCCCACTTCAACGCCGCTCACCGGCTCTTTCGCCGCGATTGGGACGAAAACCGCAACCGGGAAGTCTTCGGGAAATGCGCCCTTCCCCATTACCACGGGCACAATTATGAATTAAAGGTCGAAGTCACCGGGACCGTTGACCCCGAAACCGGCTTTGTCATCGACCTCAAGCACCTGGCCGATCTGATTCGGGACCATGTGACCGAACGCTTTGACCACCAAAACCTGAACTTGGATGTTCCCGAATTTGCAGAACTCAACCCCACGGCTGAACATATCGCGGGGGTTGTTTGGCAAATCCTGCGCCGCGTTTTACCTGCCCACCTTGATTTAAAAGTAATTTTGTATGAAACACCCCGAAACTATGCCGTCTGCGAGGGAGCTTGATTTAATCGATGCCTACGAAAAGGGCGAACTGCATTTGGCCAGTTCACCCGATACCCCCTTGCGTGACGATGCCTTTGCCATGGACGACGATACCAAAATGCAATTGATCGCCCAGCATTTTCGGGAAATCATGCATATTCTGGGCCTGGACCTCAGCGATGACAGCCTGCGGGGCACACCGGATCGTGTCGCCAAAATGTATGTCAAAGAAATTTTTAGCGGACTGAACCCGGCCAACAAACCCAGGGTGGCCCTTTTTGATAACAAATACGAGTACCAGCAAATGCTGGTGGAACGGGATATTAACCTGCACTCCAACTGCGAGCACCACTTTGTTCCCATTGTGGGCAAGGTGCATGTCGCGTATTTCTCCTCGGGCAAGGTCATTGGTTTGTCCAAAATCAACCGACTGGTGCATTATTACGCCCGCCGGCCCCAGGTCCAAGAGCGTTTAACCCGACAAATCGCCACGGGTTTGCAAGAAGCCCTCCAAACCAGGGATGTGGCAGTGATGGTGGATGCGGCCCACCTCTGCGTTTCAATGCGGGGGGTCCAAGACCACGGTGGTAGCACGGTCACCTCGGCTTACCACGGTCTCTTTGAGCAGGAATCCGTCCGGAATGAGTTTCTTAAGTACCTCGAAATCGGTAAAAACGCCGGATGAGTGCCGTTTTTCAAGGACGCAGCATCCTGGTGATCGGGGCTTCGTCCGGCATCGGGGCGGAATTGACCCGTCAACTGTTGGAGCAGGGGGCCCACGTGATTGCCTGGGGGCGTCGCAACCCGGGCGATGAGCAGACTATGCCCGGTTTAACCTACGCAGCGTGGGATGTATTATCCGGTGAGGATCCTCCCACCGCTTCCCTACCCGAAACGCTGCACGGCTTGGTTTATTTGCCAGGCAGCATTCCCTTGAAGCCTTTTCACCGAACCAGCCCCGATGATTTCCGTCAAACGATGGAGATCAATTTGTTGGGGGCCGTTCGCGCGGTGCAGGCCGCCCTCCCTGCCTTGAAACAAAGCGGGGACGCCTCGGTGGTCTTGATGGGCACCGTGGCCAGTCGGATAGGGATGCCTTTTCACAGCGCCATTGCTGCAGCCAAATCAGCTCTGGAGGGCCTGGTCATTAGCCTGGCCGCTGAATACGCTGCCCAACGCATCCGCTTCAACGTCGTATCCCCCTCCCTCACTCGTACACCGCTGGCTCAGAGCCTGTTGTCAACCCCCGAAAAAGCCGAAGCCTCGGCCCGTCGCCATCCGTTGGGCCGGGTGGGCGAACCTTCGGATCCCGCTGCTTTGGTGCGCTTTTTGCTAAGCCCCGAAGCGAATTGGATCACCGGTCAGGTGTGGGGTGTGGACGGCGGACTGGGAAATCTCAAAGTGTTGTAACAAAGCCTAAATGCATGGAAGGCGCCGGGGAAATAGCGGTTTTTTGGTTCCGTCGCGATCTGCGACTCCGCGATAACCGTGCTTTGGAACAGGCCCATCGAAGCGGTCTGCCCGTTTTGGGGCTCTTTATTTTGGACCGCAACATCCTGGACCGCCTCGAAGACCCCGAGGATGGCCGGGTTAGTTTCATCATGCGGACCCTGGAGGAAATGCGGCTGGAACTGCAGGCCCAAGGTAGCGATTTATTGGTGCTGCATAGCACGCCCCAGGAAGCCTGGTCGCAGGTCACAACCCAATACCGGGTTGCAAAGGCCTTTTGGAATCGGGACTACGAACCCTACGCCGTCCAAAGGGATCGCCAAATCCTAAGCATTCTCGAAAGTCAAGGAATCCAGGTTCGAACCGAAGCAGACCACACCTTAATGGAACCCGGTACGGTCCTCAAACCGGACGGACAGCCCTACACCGTTTTTACTCCCTACGCCAGGACCTGGCGGGCAAAAATCCGCCCTGAGGATTGGAAACCCAGCCCCCTCGAACAACGACCCTCCCCCCGCTGGTTGGCCCTTCCCCCCCAAGCCATGCCCACCCTCGAAAGTATGGGGTTTCGTCCGACGGGTCTGGTTCTGCCCGAACCCTTGATTCATCGGGACATCTTGGCGCGTTATGCCGAACAAAGGGATCTGCCTGCGGTTCACGGAACCAGCCGCCTCGGTCTACACTTGCGCTTTGGGACCCTTTCGGTCCGGGAATTGGCCCAGCAGGCAATGGGTCTGAGCGACACCTTTATCAACGAGCTCATATGGCGGGATTTTTATCAGAGCATCCTTTGGTATTTTCCCCACACCACCGATCGCGCTTTCAAACCGGCCTACGATCGGATCGAATGGCGGAATAATCCCGAAGAATTCGAGCGATGGTGCCAGGGCCAAACCGGGTATCCTTTGGTCGATGCAGGGATGCGAGAATTGTTAGGAACCGGGTGGATGCACAACCGGGTCCGCATGGTGGTGGCCAGCTTTTTGACCAAACACCTTTTGATTGATTGGCGTTGGGGCGAAGCCTGGTTCGCCAAGCATCTCCTGGATTTTGAGCAAGCCAGTAATGTGGGGGGTTGGCAATGGGCCGCCGGTTGCGGGAACGATGCCGCGCCTTATTTCAGGGTCTTTAATCCGTACGAGCAGGCTCGCAAATTTGATCCCCAAGGCGCGTACATCCGGCGTTGGGTGCCCGAAGTTGACCAACTTACCTACGCCAGGCCCCTTGTGGACCACCCCACCGCCCGTAATCGGGCCTTGGCGACCTACAAAAGAGCCCTGGCACCCGAACCCTAAGCCGGTTCCAGCCAACGACAACCCTCCAGGGAAACTACCCAATCGGGCCCCATGGCAGCGGCCGGGGTCAACCATCCCTTTCGACCCTGTTCACGCAAGGATCCCAATTGCTGGACCAGCCCCACCGATGTCATGGCCGTGAGACGATAGCTTTCGGGTAAAGCAAGGCGCGCTTCTCGTACGCGGCCATCCGGATGCGTGATTTTTCCATAGACCAGCGCTTGGCCTTGGTCCAATTCGTCCGCGTTGGGTCCCCACACGTTGCGGTCCACCCAACGGACCAGCAAGCGCCGAAACGCAGCTGTTTGTAACAATGGATTGTAAAGGGCCTGAAAACGCAGAAGGCGATGCATCAGGGGACGCGCAGCCGTCATGGTTATAATATTGGGAATTCCGGTCCCGGTCCATGCCGTGAACAAATCACCCCAGGGTATGCTAACACAAAAGCGTTGAACAATCCCAAAGTCGATGTTTGCTCCGAGGCGCCCGATGGGCTTGGGCAGAAGTTGCCCGTTCACTCGTTCGGCTCCCGGCTCCCCCAGGCGCGTTAACATCGATCGAAGGGTTCCGTGGGAAACTCGGCTACCTCGGTTGACAAAAGCCAAGAGAAGTTGATCGCTTCCGGGTAATTCGCTGGCCAGTTTCCAGGCCATGCAATCGGTGGGCACCACATCAAAGCCGGTGCCCGGCATAAGGAGGATACCAGCCTCTCGAGCCTTGGCATCCAGGGCATGCAAGCCTTCCAGAACCGCCAGCTCCCCCGTAATGTCCAAATAATCCACCCCCAAACGCAGGCAGGCCTCGACCATAGGGCGGTAGGTGTGCACAAAGGGTCCCGCACAATGCAAAACCGCCCGCATTCCCCTCAGGCCCTCATCCACCTGTTCCGACGCTTCCAAGCCAAAAACCCGGGTTTCCAACCCGGTTTCACGGCCCAATTGCAGGATTTGTTCCCGGTTTCGGCCGGCCAAGACCGGTTGCAACCCTTGCCGCTGGGCCTCGGCCACCACCAGGCGGCCGGTATAACCGTTGGCCCCGTAGATGATCCAAGGACCGGTGGGCATCGAGGGTTTCGTCGTTGGTTCAGGAAGCATCACTCATGGGGATATAGGCCAGGGCCAGGGCCTCGTCCAGAGACCCCTTCTCGGCCTCGTGCATGATTTGTTGGAACAAAAGGGCCCACCCCGGTTCCCCCACGCTGAGCGGAAACGACACGTCGGGATGCTGGGCACGAAAGCGATCCAAGGCTTCGAGGATCCTGGATGGATCGGGCGGGGCCGACAAATTGCCCAACCTTCCCAACAAATTCCCCGTAACCCCCGGTTGCTGCCGCAACCAGGCGGGCAAAGCATCGACTCCCATGCCGCAATGACGGTTGGGTTTGGGTACCTCAAAGAGCGCCCCCGCCGCCCGGCTGTACCAATCCCCGCCCAATCGGGCCACCGGATCCAGGGCCCGCGGGTCCGGTACCCCGTTCGCATCCAAAACATCCTCCGCCAGATGGGCGTAGATCACTTCGCAAATCACCAAATTCCCGGCTCCGCCGTTTTGGCCCAATGGTTTAATCTCCAATACTTTGCACTCAAATTGAATCGGGGATTCGGCCACCCTAGGGGGTTGGACACGCTTGGATGGCAAGGCGGTTAAACCTGCCTTGGTAAATTCATTGACACCCGATGGGTACTCAGCCGACGCCAAGGAAACCTGCTCCACCAAGGCATACGGTACCACCTGAATCACGGCCTCTGGAACTTCCAGAACATTTTCCAGGGTATGCTTGGTGCTGCCATCGCGAACCCGCCGGGCCGGTGAAAAAATCAAAATCGGAGGATCCGCGCTGAAAACATTAAAAAAACTAAAGGGCGACAAGTTGACTTCACCCTGGGCATTGACGGTCGAAACCAAGGCCACCGGTCGGGGAGCTACGGCGCTCTGCAAAATTTGTTGCACCGTGGTCGTGGCCTGCCCGCAGGGATCCCATTCCCGAAAAGTCCTTTTCGGCAGGCCTTGAGCTATCATGGTTGGTTTTTTTTGAGGGCAAGAATGGAAAAGTCCGTCTCATCGGCCACCACCGTATTGACCAGGGTTCCCAATCCGGTGATTTCAAGTTCCATCACGTCCCCTGCCTTCAACCAACGGGGCTGATAGCCCTCGGGGTCCAAGCGCCGGCCTGTGCCGTTCAACTCCAGGAAGCAACCGGTTCCCACCGTCCCCGAACCCACCACATCCCCGGGATGCAGGTCCGCGCCGTAGGCACAACGCTCCAGGATTTCGGCAAAGGTCCAGTCCATGTCGCCCGTATTCCCCCGAGAAATTTCTTGACCGTTAAGCCGTGCCACCATCTCGAGGGCGTATGAAGCCCCGGTATGCCCGGGCTTGGGCTGGCAGCGCCAGGGTTCCAACTCATCCGGGGTCACCAAAAAGGGGCCCAGGGTCGTGGCAAAATCTTTGCCTTTGGCAGGCCCCAGGCTGAGGAGCATTTCCTCCATCTGCAAGGTGCGAGCACTCCAATCGTTCATGATGGTGTAGCCCGCAATGCAGGCATCGGCTTCCTGGGCCCGAATATTGCGGCCTTTGCGGCCCACCACCACGGCTACTTCCAACTCAAAATCCAATTGCCTGAAATGGTCCGGCATGCATCGCACCGGACCCGGCCCGCTCACCGCCTGGTGGTTGGTGAAATAAAAAATTGGTTGGTGATCAAATTCCTCAATCATGGGAACCCCGCGGTTCATCCGCGCAGAGGCTACATGTTGTCGAAAGGCGTAACCATCCCGGCAAGAAGTGGGCTTGGGCACCGGCGATAGCCAATCCTCCGGTGACAAAGTCAACGGGGTGGCCTGAAGCGCACCGCTTATCAAGTCTTGTTCAAGGCTTCGAAGGGCCCAGGAGGCCGCATCCCATTCCTCCAACAAACCAGCCATATCGGGTCCAAAACGAGCATCCAGCGTAGCGACATCGTAGGCATGTTCAGTGACCCAAAGGGCTGCACGGTCGGTGTTTTGGAATCGGTAAGATAAGAGTTTCATAAGGTTGGGAATATTCCCAAAAATAAACAAGGAACGCCTTGGGTACCGGAACCAAAGCCGGCGAGAACTTAGGTTTCCTTCCAGGCTTTGTGCAACAAATCCATGGCCCAATGAAGATCGTCTTCGGCGATGTTCAGCGGCGGAGCGAGGCGGATGCAACCCTCGTTAAACAAAAACCAATCCACCAACAACCCGGAGGACCAACACTTTTGCATCATGGCCTGGACCTTGGCTCCGCTGCCCATGTTGAGGGCCAGGAGAAGGCCCCTTCCACTCAGTTCCAGGGCCGAGCCAGCTTCCTTGGACCAAAACGCGACCCGTTCTCGAATGATTTCACTACTTTGCAAAGCCTTGGTAATCAAATGTTCGTCCCTTATTACTTCCAAAACAGCTGAAGCACCGGCGGCACAAACCGGGTTCCCCCCGAAGGTCGTCAAATGACCCAGCATGGGATTGGTGGCCAGGTGCTGCATCCAGGCCGCGGAGGCTGCAAAGGCCCCGATGGGAAGCCCCCCACCCAAGCCCTTGGCCATGACCACCACATCCGGCTCCACCCCGTAGGCTTGGTAACCAAACCAAGTACCGCAACGGCCCAGGCCCGTTTGGATTTCGTCCACCACCAGGGCAATGCCCAGTTCCTTGCATCGTTGGGCCAAGGCTCGAAACCACGCCGCATCGGCCGGAACAGCCCCGGCTTCGGCCTGCACCGATTCGACAAAAACCCCCGCAACACGCTCGTCCAAAAATTCCAAACCACCGAAATCGTTGTAATCCAACAAATAGGTTTCAGGCAACAAGGGTCGAAAGGGGCCTTTGTAGGTTTCATCGCCCAAGAGGCTGAGGGCCCCGTGGGTACCCCCGTGGTAGGCTTTGCGAAAAGAAACCAACCTGCGCCGGCCCGTGACTTTTTTGACCAGCTTCATGGCCCCTTCGATGGCTTCAGCCCCGGAATTCACCAAGTACACTTGTTCAAAGGAAGGGCCCAGGAATCCGGCCAACAAGGAGGCTAAGCGGACCTGAGGTGCCTGAATATGCTCTCCGTAAACCATGGTATGCCAGTACCGATCCAATTGATCCCGCACGGCCTCCAAGACCCTGGGGTGACGATGGCCAACAATGCTGACGGCAATCCCGGATATAAAATCCAGGTAGGGTCGGTCGAGGTGATCGTAAATACGAGAACCCGAGGCCCGACTGACCTCCAATTCCATCGGATAAGGCGAGGTCTTGGCCAGCCGTAGCCGAAACATATCCCGCAACATGGAAGGTTCTACCATGTTGCAAAACTAGGCGAGGGGCCGCTTGGGCGGCTTAGCGGGAACGGTTTGGCGGACTTAGCGGTAACGGTTTGGCTGGGGCCGACGAACGGGGGCACCACCATCGCGTTTTTCTTGGAGTCGCTTGAGCAGTTCCCGCTGAAAGTCCCGCTCGGCTTGATGCAAGACCACCAGTCGCCGCGATGGCAGAATGCCCTGCATGGATTTACGAAAATTCTTTTCGAGTTGCAATTCCTGCTCACGCAGATTCATCCATTCGTCCAAGGCCGCATTGGCCCTTTCGTCGGAGCTGTAGCCGCCACCGTCTCTTTCGTCCATCAAATCCTTCATGCGATGACGGAGATCATCGCGACGGTTTTCGAACTCGTTGTAGACCGGCCAAAACCTTTCTGCTTCCTGAGGTGACAACCCCAACTCCCGGGTTAGGTAAGCGACTTTGGCCGCCTTGACCCGCTCCTGGGGAAGCTTCGCATAGGCTATGTTGGACCCAAAACCCAGGACCATCAGCCCCCATACCAAGAGGCGCTGAAGAACGATTTTGCTAAATAAATGGTTCATGTGAATTGTTTTAATTATTTGTTTATATGTCTTTTAAAGAAAAATATATTTCTAGAATTCCTAAGGTCAATTGGGTATCTATAGTTCAATCAGCCCTTCGTCGGTAACCGTTACCAAGCCTTGATCCCAGAGGAAGGAGTCCAAAGACGGTTCATCCTGAGGGTGAATCCAGGCAGGTTCCTCGGCCCAAGGATCCGCGGCAGCTTCCTGCAACCAAAGAGCGTGGGCACCGTGCAGGTCCAAACCTTGGACGATTTCGTCGGTGGTCAGCTGGGCCAGCAAAGGATCGCCTTGGACCAAGGAAGACCCTCCCCTGGGAGTCCCCAACCAGGCCAAGCCAACGATCAGAAGAACGGAGGCCGCCACCGCCCAGCGATTCACATAGGAGGAGGATACGTCGTGGTTGTTGGCGCGCTCCTCTTCGATGCGGGCCGTCACACGCTGGGGCAGTTCCTCAAAATACCCATCGGGCAACGAGTAATCGCTGCGAGACGGGATCTTGCCTTGGGGGCCATCGAGGGTTGGGAACGGGCTGCGCATTGGTGGTTTGGACAAAGAGATGTTGCCGGGGTTTAAAGGTTCTTCAAGTAATTCTCCACTTTTTTGAAAGCCAGGTGATAGGATGCTTTGAGGGCCCCGGTGCTGGTTCCCAGGATTTCGGACATTTGCTCGTAGGGCACTTCGTCGTAATACCGCATTTGAAAAACCAAACGTTGTTTGGGAGGCAAACGTAGCAGGGCCTTTTCGAGCAGGACATCCGGATCCTGGAGGCGGTCTACGGGGGTCGCGCTCCGGAGCTCGGCCTCCATGCGGACCGTATCGTTGCTAAGGGAGAGCCAGCGGCGTTTGCGCTGCTGTTCCAGATGGGTGAGGCACAAATTGGTTGCGATTCGATAGAGCCAGGTATAGAGCCCCGAACGAGATTCAAAGCGATCCAGCGCGTTGTAACAACGGATCAGCGTGTTTTGCAACAAATCATCGGTGTCGTCGTGGTTCAAGACCATGCGACGAATGTGGGCGTACAAGGGCTTTTGGTAACGTCGGACCAGTTTTTCAAACGCCCGGTTCTTGGTGGCCGGCACCGCAAATTCAGCCAATAGCTCGCGCTCCCATTCCCGCTCCGCTGTTTTTGGGTCGGATGGATTTTGGTCGCCAAGGCCCTCCATACCATTTAAGACCCAGAAACCGAGCCGTGGTTTAAAGACCTCAGGTCTTCCGCATAGAGGCGCAGCGGCCAACGGGCCAGCGGTCTTTCTACCAAAGCACCGGGAGCGATGAGCCCTTGCTCCAAGAGCAAGGTTGCTGCATAGGCCACCATGGCCGCGTTATCGGTGCAATAGGTAGGGGCCGGGATGTAAACAGGAATTCCCAAGACTTCCCCCAGGGCCAAACCCTCGCTGCGCAATCGCGAATTGCAGGCCACCCCTCCGGCCAGCGCCAATGAGCGAGGCCGACGAGCCTGGGCCTGGACCTTCATCGGTTGCACGAGCATGTCCACCAAGGCATGTTGCAAGGAAGCGCAGAGATCCGGGAGCGCCGAATCCGGTACATCACGTAGGTCGGGTTTGTGTTTTTGCAAAAAATACAAAACACTGGTTTTGATTCCACTAAAGCTATATGACTCTACCCCTAGTTTGGGTTTAGGCCAGGAATAGGCTTGGGGATTTCCGCCTTGGGCCTTGGCATCCAAGACCGGCCCTCCGGGGTAACCCAGGCCCAGCATTTTGGCGCATTTATCAAAGGCCTCTCCGGCGGCATCGTCCAGGGTCTCAGCCAAAAGTTCCCAGTCCAGCCAGGAGTTCATCCATACCAAGTGGGTATGGCCCCCCGAAACGGTCAAGGTTAGCATGGGGAAATCGGCCATCTGCGGGCGCTCCACAGCGGGTGAAACCAAATGGGCATGCAGGTGATTCACGCCGATCAGGGGTTTGTTCAAAGCCAGGGCTAGCCCCTTGGCCAACGAAGCCCCCACCATCAACGAACCAAGCAAGCCGGGACCGCGGGTATAGGCGATGGCATCCAAGGCGTCCCAGGCCAAGCCGTGTTCGTCCATGAGGCCTTTGCAAAGGCTTGCCAACCACTCCTGATGGGCTCTGGAGGCGATCTCTGGCACGACCCCGCCGTAACGGGCATGCTCGGCCTGACCGCCGGTTTTCATAGCCAAGAGCCGCCGGTCCTGCATGAGGGCCACCGAGGTATCATCGCAGGAGCTTTCGATTGCCAATATCAAGGCCACTTTGGAGGGGGTCAAGGGGTTGTTTCTGCAAAAATGCCCTTATTTTAATAGATTTGCGTTTAATTCCTTTGGAAAATCCAGGCGCCGCCCACCCCCCTGCCCCCTTGGGCCAGCCCCTTCAGGCCGTCCCCTCATCGGGGCCTGCGCCGCGCCGTCGTCGGCCCGGCTTGGGCCTTGGGATGGGGATGGGGATCGCTTTGGTTTTGGGTTGGGGACTATGGGCTACGGCGCCCCGTCTCCTATCCGCATTTTTGACTTCGACGCTGGGCAGTCGGGTGGTGGTGGAAGGTATTTCGGCGGGCTGGAAATCCGTGCGATTGGAGGGCCTGGTTCTGTTGGGGAAGGAGTCGGATACCCTGGCCCGCGTTCATCGTGTTTCGCTGAAATGGCGGCACCTGGATCTGGCCGGCGGCACCCATCACCTCAGCCTACTGGAAATCGACACCGTGGTTTTGAACATCATCGGTCAATCGGGAAGAGGCCGAGCCACTGCAACCAATTGGGATGCCTTTTGGTCCGGCCTGCCACGGTCAACCGGGGGCGGCAAGGGGTCTCTCAAGCTTAACCTGCGCAAATTAAACCTTCGTCAACTCCAAGCCAACGTACAATCGATTGGCCACCTGGGGGATCGCTCTTTGGACGGGGTTTACCAGGTTCGTGATTTTGAAATCAAGCAATTACGAATCAAGCAAGGCCGTTGGACCCTGAACCTCCAATCGCAATTGGGATGGCCGCTGCAGACCGGGATGGCGGATCTCAAGGTTCGGCTTCAAGGAGGGACCGGACTTGTGAAAGGCCGCGGTCTATTGCTGAATCATTCGGACCTGCAATTGGATTTGGGTCAATGGACTTGGCAGCGCTTTGCCAACCAAAAGAATCCCGAAATCCAGGTAACCGACCTGCGCCTAAACACCTCGAATCAAATTCTCAAGGCCTGGCTGCAAAGCCCTGCCCCGGCATTGGGGTGGACCCTGGCCCTTCCCAAAGCCAGCTGGAACGGCGACCGTCTCCAGGTTTGGGGAGCGAATTTGCGCCTGGATCAAGAACTCACCGCGGCCTTCCAAGGATGGTATCAACCCAACACGAACACGGACCAACCGAACACGGACCAACCGAACACGGACCAGCCAAACTCGGAAAGCCAAGACCCTCCCCTGGGCCTGTTGGATTGGTCCGTATCCGCCGCGACTGGTTGGGAATCTTCCGCGAATCGCTTGATGGCCACCCTCGCCATACTCCTCAAAAACCAAAACCTTGTGAGCGACCCAGGCGCCTTGAATAGGTACGCGGATCTTCGCCAAGGATGGAATGGCAAGGGTCAAGTATCACTCCAATCAAATGGCCTCAACCTGCTATCCAAATGGCGTATCCAATCCGACTCCTTGCATCTGGATGCCCGTTCCGATGCCAAGCTTCAGCAATGGTCGGGGCGCTTGTTTTGCAGCCATTACCAAGTTCCCGAACCTTTGAAAACCCCCTTGGAGCTGTCCAACCTCCACCTCCGTTGGCGTTGGGACTCCAAGGAATCGGCCAGCGCCACTTTGCGCTTGGATACCCTGCAATGGAATGGGCAACCGTACCGGCTCTTGGAGGGCGATGTCTCTTGGAACAAGGGCTCCTTGGCGGGCCAAATCAACTTATCGGACCCTTCCAATCCCTTAGCGGCTGACTTTTCGGCCCTACGAGGTTCCAACGGATGGGCGGCCTGCAACGCTCAAGGGCAAATGGACCTGGCCTTCCCGGCCCTGCCTGGTTGGTGCGATGGATTGCGAGCCCGCGGGACCTTTGACTTATCCTACCAGCCTCAAGACCCCCAGAAGAAAAACTCCAACAACCCAGGCGATGAGCCTTGGCTGGAATGGACCCTGAAGGACGGTGGGCTCGCCTGCCCATCCCATGCATTGGTCCTGGATCAGGCCAAGGTGGTTTTTTCGGGGCAAGGATCCCGGACCCAAAGCACCCTTCAAATCAACAACGATAGCCTGCAAACGATGGGGCTGGAGCGTTGGACTCAAATTGATTCTGTACTTGATCAAATAGGGCGTTTTCTTTTGGCTGACACATTGTTACGAGTTCAAGATATTCCCTTTTGGGCCTACGGCCGGATCGGAAATCTTGGGGACTACCTCCCTTTCCTGAAGGTAAGCGACCCCTTGCAAGCCGAGGAGATTCAAGGCTACCTCAACTGGTCCAGCCCTCTCAACAAAGGCTTGCGCTTGTCCATCGGTCGCTTGGGATGGGAACAATGGGCCGCCCAAAAAATTTCTCTTCAATCCGAATACCTGGGGAATCATCTCCTGGTGCAGGGAACCTTGGACAGCCTGGAACTGGACAACGGGGCCCTGCTTGACCGCATTGAATACCGTCAAATTCGCAACGGTTCCACCTCGACCCTTGCCCTGAACGGGCGCAATGCCAAGACCGGTGACTTTGCCCATTTCAAAGGAACCTTGATGGAAAAGGACAGCCTGTGGTCCTTGGCGGTGGACAGCTTTCGGTTCCGATCCCGCCACCAGAATTGGAAGGCATTGCCTGGAGGATTCATCCAAAAGTCCGGGGAAGTCTGGGCCTTGGAAACCATTCATCTCCAAAGCGGCCCTTCTCAATTACGGCTGGATGGTCTTTTGTCCAAAGACCGCGGGGACCAAATTCAGCTGGATTTGATCAATGTGGATGCAGACCAGGTCCTGGCCCTGACGGGACAGGGCACGGGATGGCTCGACGGCACCATCAACGGCCAGGTCACGGGAGATGGGCTCCTGGCAAGCCCCAACCTAAGCGGAGACCTCGTCGTCAGTAATCTGCGTTTGGACAGCCTACCCCTGGGCATTCTCAGCCTTCAATCCGAATTTCAGCCCGAAATCAACCGCCTCCTCATCAATGCCCGACTCCAAGACCGCGGTAGGGACCTGGCCTCGGTGGCCGGTTGGGTCCAAACAGATCAAGACGATCTCCCATGCCAGCTGGATCTGCGCCTGCAACGCGCACCCCTTCAATTGTTGGAACTGGTGCTGCTCCCCCATCTGGACAGCATCCGCGGCACCGCCAGGGCGATGGTTCAAGTCAAGGGCGGCTTAACCCACCCCGAAATGTCCGGCTACTTGGTCATGGACAGCGGAAGGCTTTACCTGCCCTCTCTCAAAAGCACCTATTGGATTCAAGACACCGTTTTGGTGACTCCCGATGGCTATGTTTTTGGAGGCAACCCCGTCCGAGACGCTGACCTCGGCACAGCTTGGGTCACTGGAACGGTGAATCACCGCCGATTTAGGGATTGGACCTACCGCTTTGCTTTGGATAGCGTACGCAATCTCCGGGTTCTCAACGAGCCCCGCCTCATGAGCGGGGATTATTATTACGGGTTGGGCCGTGTCAGTGGGAATGCTGTGATTTCGGGGGATGAGTACCTCACCCGCATCCAAGTCCGAGCCCAGGCCCAAAAAGGCAGCCGCCTCATCATCCCCTTGGACGACCTGGACGAAGAAAGCCGTTACGATTTTATACGCTTTGCCGAGCTTGACCCGGATACGGCCCGATCCACTCCCGGCGCGACATCGGATGTTGTGGCCCTGCGGGGCTTGGACCTCCAGCTCTCATTGGTTCTCACCCCGGAATCCGAAGTAACCCTGTTATTGGACCGACGCTACGGGGATCAAATCAAAGGGTACGGAAACGGGGCTCTGGACCTAACCCTTAGCCAAGAAGGCAACTTGAACCTGTCGGGAAACTATGTATTCACCAAAGGGGATTACTCCTTTAATCTGGGGAATATTGCCAGCAAGAATTTCAAAATCAACAACGGTGGCCGCATCGACTGGAACGGCGACCCCTACGAAGGGGTTATGAATATCCAGGCGGTTTACAACCAACGGGCTTCGGTTCAAAACCTTCTGGGGAGCTCCAGGGCTCAAAACGACCGCCGAAACATGCTTCCCGTCCAAACCCAACTGAACCTAACCGGGCCCGTACTCAACCCGGAGGTTAAATTCCAACTTCAACTGCCTACAATCAACATGGCGGACCCCAACGATGTCCTCGCTCAACAATTAATCCGGATCAACAACAACGAACAGGAATTAAACAACCAGGTTTTGGGACTGATGGTATCCGGACAGTTTATTCCCACCGAAAACATCAACGCGGCTAATTTGGGGCTTAGCACTGGCGCCACGGCCTTTAATTCAGTTACGGAATTGCTGACCAACCGACTCAGCAATTTGCTTTCCAATTCCTTGGGAGGAGTCAACCTGGGCATCAATTACCGAGGGGATTTGGGGACCGGACTTTTGGGAAGCGGTAGCGGTTCCAACAGCCTGACTGACAGCAATCGCCGGGACCTGAATGTGGCCCTTAACACCAGTCTTTTTAACAACCGCCTGGTGATCGACGGCAACCTTGCCATGGGCAACAGCCTGCAGATCAACGCCCAAAACATGGCCGGCGAAATTCAAATGGAATACCTCATTAACCCGAACGGCTCGGTGCGGGCCAGGGCTTTTAACCGGGTGGATGATCGGATTCTTTTCAACCAAACGTTGAACTACAGGCAGGGAATTGGCCTGAGCTACAACCGCAACTTTGACCGTTGGGGTGAGTTGTTCCGAAGCCGTCGTTCCAAGCCCCAAGTGAATCCATAAAAAAAGGCCCGGTGAAAACCGGGCCTTTGCAATCGATGCTACTTGGATTACTCCGTGGGGGCGTTGCCCTGCTCGGGTGCATCCTGCTCGCTTTCCAGCTTGCGCATGGCTTCGCGGGCCGCTTTCTTCTCGCCTTCCAGAATCTGATCGCGCAGATCGGAAAGAGCACTCAACTCGCCCATGATACCGGAATCGGAAGAATCCTGTTGGGCTTTGGCTTGATAACGAGCAACTTCCTTCTCCTCACCGGCTTTCTCCTTGTCTTTGGTTTCTTGCCAAGTGCGGGCATGCGATGCGACGATGCGACGATTCTCTTTGTTGAATTCGATGATCTTGAAGTCGGCCTTGTCCTCTACTTTGAGAGACTTGTTGTCAGCCTGTAGCATTTGTTTTTTGGGAACAAAGGCTTCAACTCCGTAGGCAAATTGAACCATGCCCCCTTTATCGTCCACGCTGACAATGGTGCCCTGGTGAACCGAATTTTCAAAGAAGATGGTCGCGAAGGTATCCCATGGATTTTCTTCCAACTGCTTGTGACCCAGGCTGAGACGACGAGCTTCGGTATCGATTTCCAGGACAATGACGTCCAACATCTGGTCCTTCTTGACGAACTCCGAAGGGTGGTTGATTTTCTTGGTCCAAGAAAGATCACTGACGTGCACGAGGCCGTCCACACCCTCTCCTAGTTCTACAAAAAGACCGAAGTTGGTCAAATTGCGAACCCGGCCGCTGAGACGCGTTCCAACAGGGAACTTTTCGCGGATGGTAATCCAAGGGTCTTGGGTCAATTGCTTCATACCCAAGGACATTTTGCGGTCCTCTTTGTCAATGGAGAGAATAACAGCCTTGACCGTATCCCCTTGTTTGATGAAATCCTGAGGATTACGCAAGTGCTGTGACCAGCTCATTTCTGAAACGTGTACCAGGCCTTCGACACCCGGAGCGATTTCCAGGAATGCGCCGTAATCGGCCACGGTGACGACCCTGCCCTCAACAATGGAGCCTGCTTCCAAGCCAGCGGTAGAAGCCTCCCAAGGATGAGGAGTCAATTGCTTCATGCCCAGGCTAATACGCTTGCGCTCATCGTCAAAGTCGATGACCACGACCTGGACTTTGTCGTCCAATTTGACCAACTCGGAGGGGTGGCTAATGCGGCCCCAGCTCATGTCGGTAATGTGCAATAAACCATCGACACCACCCAAATCAACGAAGACGCCGAAGTCGGTCATGTTCTTGATGGTTCCTTCGAGGACCTGGCCTTTCTCCATCCGGCTCATAATCTCTACCTTCTGGGCCTCGATATCGCTTTCAATCAAAATTTTGTGGGAAACAACGGCATTACGCAAAACCGGATTGATCTTGACCACCTTGAATTCCATGGTTTTGCCAACATATTGGTCGTAATCGCGGACCGGCTTGACATCAATCTGAGAGCCTGGCAAAAAGGTTTCGATGCCGTCAATTTCGACAACAAGTCCACCTTTGGTGCGGGATTTCACTTTGCCCTGAATCACCAAATCTTCTTCGTGGGATTTGACAATGCGATCCCACGCATTCATAATGCGGGCAGCTTTGCGGGATAACAACAAATGGCCGTTGCTATCCTCTCGGTTGATAATCAGTACTTCAACCTCATCCCCTAAAGTCAGATTGGGCAGATCGCGGAATTCGGAACGGGGAACCATTCCATCGGATTTGAAACCAATATTGAGAATGACATCCCTTTCGGAGATCCCGGCTACCACCGCTTTGACCACCTCGTTGCTCTGAACGGTGGTGAGGCTGACATTGTACAATGACTCCATCCGCTGGCGTTCTTCGGATGAATAGGTGCCGAATTTGCCGGAACCGGCGGACCAATCGAAATCGGTCGGGGGAGCGACGTGGGTCGTTTTGGGGGTAGTTGCTTGGTTTTCAGTCATTTAGTTGGTTTCCTTCCTGCTTTTTTTCAAAGCGAGCGCAAATCTAACCCTTTTGGGGCAAGTTTAACCACCTCTCACCCAATTTATTGGAAGGCAGTCCCCGGTTGAATACCGGTTGTGGTGTCAAAATGTCTTGGTATCTGCCTGTTTTTGAGACAATTTGTCTTGCAACGGTCGGATAGAGGAACGCGGTGGGGTTTGGCGGAGTTCTTGATTCGATACCCCACATAGAAACCCGCTCATTATGAACAACCCCGCCATGACCGATCACGTACAGCAATGCCTGCAATGGGCCTTGCAAACAGTGGAACAACAAAACCATGGCTATGTTCAGACGCCCCACCTTTTGGAAGCTTTGTTTGAGGTGGATCAGCCTTGGCTGCTTAGCCTTGGCCGTGAATTGAACATCGACACCGACCGGATTCGCCAACTCAACCGAAGCAACCTCCAAAATTTACCCCAAGGCCAAAAAGCACAGAACGCTTTGGATGCCGGAGCTAACCAAGCTTTGGTACGCGCTCAATCCCACCGAGAATCCATGGGGGACCGATTTATAGGAACCGAGCATCTTTTAATGGGCCTAGCCGAAAGCGGCGATGCCTGCGGTGAAATGCTTCGCAATCAAGGCATGAAAGCCGGCACCCTTCGAAATACCTTTCTAAAACTCCGCAAAGGACAAAACATTATGGAACCCAATCAAGAAACCCCCAACCAAGCCCTGGGCAAATTTGCCCGCAACCTCAACGCCTTGGCCGCCGAAGGCAAATTGGATCCTGTCATTGGCAGGGACGATGAGATTCGACGAGTCATTCAGATTTTGACCCGCCGAACCAAGAACAACCCCTTGTTGATTGGCGAACCCGGGGTCGGAAAAACCGCCATTGCGGAAGGCATCGCCCAGCGCATTGTTCGGGCTGATGTTCCCGAAAGCCTCAAAGACAAAGAAGTCTACGCCTTGGACATGGCCGCCTTGGTGGCCGGCGCCAAATACAAGGGCGAGTTCGAAGAGCGGCTCAAAAACGTGGTTCGCGAAGTCACCAGCAGCGAGGGCCGTGTAGTCCTCTTTATTGACGAAATCCACACCCTGGTAGGGGCCGGCGGAGGTGAAGGAGCCATGGATGCCGCCAACATCCTCAAACCGGCCCTGGCCCGCGGGGAGCTGAGGGCGATTGGCGCAACCACTTTGGATGAATACCGCAAGTACTTTGAAAAAGACAAAGCGCTGGAACGCCGTTTTCAGCAGGTATTGGTTGAAGAACCGGACCGCAACGACGCCATTAGCATCCTGCGAGGTCTTAAAGAGCGTTACGAAAATCATCACCGTATCCAGATTCGGGACGAAGCCATCGTTGCCGCCGTCGAGTTGTCGCAGCGTTACCTCCCCCATCGCTTCTTGCCGGACAAGGCGATTGACCTTGTTGACGAAGCGGCATCCAGATTGCGCATCCAGATTGATTCCATGCCCGAGGCCCTGGACGAACTGAACCGCAAACTCATGCAGCTGGAAATCGAAAAACAAGCCATGCTGAGGGAGAACAACCAAGACAAGGTTCAGACCTTGGATATGGATCTCAATAAGATGAAGGAAGAAGCCAGAATCCTCAGCGAACGCTGGCAATCCGAAAAAAAATGGGTGGAGCAAATCCAACAATGCAAACAAAACCTGGAACAACTCAAAGTCCAGGCCGAACAAGCCGAAAGAGCCGCGGACTATGGGCAGGTGGCCGAAATACGCTACGGCAAAATGAAATCCGTGGAAACGGAACTGCAAAGCCTCCTGGAACAACAGAAAAACGCCGAGAGCGCCGGCAAATTACTCAGAGAAGTCGTTGAATACGAGGATATTGCCGAGGTAGTCGCCCGTTGGACCGGCATCCCTGTTCAGCGCATGCTGGAAAGCGAAAAAACCAAACTACTGCACCTTGAAGATGAACTTCACCGTCGGGTGATCGGTCAGGATGCCGCCGTGCAAGCCGTGGCCGAAGCCGTGCGACGCAACCGGACCGGGCTGCAAGACGAAAACCGTCCGGTCGGAACCTTTTTGTTCATGGGCCCCACCGGGGTCGGCAAAACCGAACTGACCAAGGCCCTGGCCCTGCTTCTGTTCAACGACGAACAGGCCATGATCCGCATTGACATGAGCGAGTACCAGGAAAAACACAGCGTATCCCGACTGATTGGAGCTCCTCCGGGCTATGTGGGTTACGATGAAGGCGGTCAATTGACCGAAGCGGTTCGACGCCGCCCGTATGCCTTGGTTTTGTTGGATGAAATCGAAAAGGCGCATACCGATGTTTACAACCTGCTCCTGCAAATCATGGACGAAGGCCGACTGACGGATAACAAAGGACGAACGGTGAATTTCAAAAACACCCTCCTGATTATGACCTCTAATTTGGGAGCCGGTCTGGAAGACGAGGACGGAAACCGCCCCGAATTGGACGACCTTTTGCGTTCTCGCTTTCGACCCGAATTCATCAACCGTATCGACGAAGTGGTGGAATTCCACCCGTTGAGCCACGATAACATCCGCTCCATCGCGACGCTGCAACTCAAAGAGCTCCAGGAACGCCTCGAAAAGCGGCAGGTCCAATTGACCTACACCGATGCGGTGGTGGATTACCTGGCCCGCAACGGCTACGACCCCCGCTACGGAGCTCGTCCCCTGCGCCGACTCATCCAAAAGGAGGTCCTCAACCGTCTATCGACGGCCTTGCTGAGCGGGGAAATCCATGCCCCGGATGCCATCCTTCTGGATTGGTTCGAGGAAAGCGGCCTGGTGGTCGTGCCCAGCTCCTCGGTCAGCCTCGAAGGACTGGTCTCCTAATTTGGCAAAGACACTGTGACCAAAGCGAGGACAGTCTGTCAGTTCCTAGTACCTGGCACAATCCTTGCTTATTTTGTACGAACCTTAGACCCTCCCCCACCGCCATGACCCTGTACGAAGACGATTCCGAGTTTATCCCCATTATGTCCTTCAAAGAAGAGGAGGACCCCAGCCTGGACGAAGCCTACCAAAAGCCGGTTCCGATCCTACCGCTGCGCAACACGGTCCTCTTTCCGGGGGTGGTCATTCCCATCACGGTGGGGCGGGACAAATCCATTCGCCTGATCCGCGAAGCCAACAACAAGACCAAAACCATCGGGGTGATGTCCCAACGGGATATTTCGGTGGAAGACCCGGGACCCGAGGACTTGCACCGCATTGGCACCCTGGCCCGCATTCTCAAAATGCTGCGCATGCCGGATGGCAATACCACGGTCATTATTCAGGGCCGGCAGCGTTTTGAATTGCAGGAAGTGGTGCAACGGGAGCCCTACCTCAAGGCCCATCTTGCCCCGAATCCCGATTTGCTGCCCGATCCCAAAAACAAGGAATTCAACGCCTTGATTTCGACCATCAAGGATTTGGCCCTCCAAATCATCGAGATCTCCCCGAATATTCCCAGCGAAGCCGCCCTGGCCCTTCGTAACATTGAAAGCCCGGCCTTTCTGGTCAACTTTATTGCCAGCAACCTCAACATCGAAGTCGGTGAAAAACAAACCTTGCTGGAAATTCATGATTTGCATGAACGCTCCACCCGGGTCTTGGAATACCTGCACAAAGAGCTTCAATTGCTGGAACTCAAAAACCAGATTCAGTCCAAAGTCAAAACCGATTTGGACAAACAACAGCGGGAGTATTTTTTGCATCAACAACTCAAAACCATCCAGGAAGAGTTGGGAGGAGCCACCCCGGATCTGGAAGTCCAGAACCTCAAGGAGCGCGCCAAGTCCAAGAAATGGAACGATGCCACCCGCAAACATTTTGACAAAGAAGTCGATAAATTGTTACGGATGAATCCGGCGGCGGCCGATTACAGCGTAGTCCTGAACTATGTCGAACTTTTGCTGGAATTGCCCTGGGATACGGTAACCAAAGACCGCTTTGACCTCAAAAGAGCCCAAAAAATCCTGGATACCGATCATTACGGCCTCGAGAAAATCAAAGATCGCATTCTAGAATACCTGGCGGTTCTCAAACTCAAGTCCAACATGAAAGCCCCAATTCTCCTTTTGGTGGGACCTCCGGGGGTTGGCAAAACTTCTTTGGGCAAAAGCATCGCCCGTGCCCTGGGTCGAGAATACGTCCGCATGAGTCTAGGCGGTGTCCACGACGAGGCCACCATACGCGGTCATCGCCGAACCTATATCGGCGCTATGCCGGGTCGAATTATTCAGAGCATCAAAAAAGCAGGCTGTTCCAACCCTGTCATGGTCTTGGATGAAATCGACAAGGTTGGGCAAGACTTCCGGGGCGATGTTTCGTCGGCCCTCCTCGAAGTTCTGGATCCGGAACAAAACAACGCTTTCTTTGACCACTACCTGGAATTGGATTACGACCTCAGCAAGGTCCTCTTTATAGCAACAGCCAACAGCTTGGCCACGATACAGCCGGCCCTCTTGGACCGCATGGAGATTGTGGAAATCAACGGGTACACCCTCGAAGAGAAAACTGAGATTGCGCGCAAGTACTTGATTCCCAAACAACTTGAGGCCCATGGCTTGGACCGCAACGATTTGCGCATTCCCATCCCCATGATTCGCCACCTGATTGAAGCCTATACCCGTGAATCAGGGGTCCGCTCGCTGGACAAGAAAATCGCTTCGCTGGTTCGGGGGTACGCCAAACTCAAGGCCCTGGAAGAACCTTACGAAATCCAGGTGGACCAGGAAAGCGCGGCCCGCATTTTGGGGGTTCGTCAATTTGAACCCGAACTCTACGAAAACAACCTCCATACAGGAGTTGTTACGGGATTGGCCTGGACGGCATCGGGAGGGGATATCCTTTACATCGAAAGCAGCCTTAGCCAAGGCAAAGGACGCATCAACATTACCGGTAACCTGGGGGATGTGATGAAAGAATCGGCCAGCATTGCCATGGCCTACATTCGATCGCATGCCGCTGAATGGAATATCAACCCTGAACTTTTTGAGCATTCGGATATCCATATTCACGTTCCCGAAGGAGCCACGCCCAAGGACGGCCCTTCTGCTGGCATTACCATGCTTACTTCCTTGCTGTCCACCTACACCCAGCGCAAAATCCGCAAGAAACTGGCCATGACCGGGGAAATTACCCTCCGGGGTAAAGTACTCCCTGTTGGGGGCATCAAAGAAAAGATTTTGGCCGCTAAGCGGGCCGGAATCTCGGAAATCATCCTCTGCAAAGGAAATCGGAAGGATGTCGAAGAAATTAAACAAACCTACCTTTCGGATATGACTTTCCATTATGTGGATCGCATGGAAGAGGTCATTTCTCTGGCCTTGCTCAAAGAGACCATCCCCCACCGCAAGGATTATTCCCTGTACTACAACAACCGCACCAAGGTCTAAGTGAAGGGGCTGGTACTCGAATCCCACGGGCATCGGGTTCTGGCCCGAATCCTTAACGAGGAGGCACCCGTTGTTCAGGCAACTTTGCGGGGCAAAATTCGTTTGCAAAAGCTCAAATCCACCAACCCGGTTTGTTGCGGCGACATCGTTGAATTGTGTTATAACCAAGGGACAGGGGACTGGACCGTGGAATCGGTCGAAGACCGCCGCAACCACATGGTCCGCAAAGCCACCAACCTTTCCAAACAAACGCACGCCTTGGCCGCCAATCTCGACCGGGTTTGGATGGTCTGTTCCCTGTTTGAACCCCGTTTTTCGGGTGGTTTTGCGGACCGAATCGCCTTGACCGCCGCGGCCTTTGGAATCCCTTGTCACCTGGTCTTGAACAAATCCGATCGTTGGACGGTCGAGGACCGAAACCTCGCCGAACATTGGCGACTGGTTTACGCCGATGCTGGCATCGAAACCTGGTTTTGCTCGGCCCTGAACGGGGATGGCATTCCCGAATTAGCCGAAGCCATGAAGCAAGGAACTCAATTGTTGACCGGCTATTCAGGCGCCGGCAAAAGCAGCCTTATCAACGCCTTGTTTCCGGGATTGCAAGCCGCAACCGGGGCCATCAGCGCCTACAGCGGCAAAGGAACCCATACCACCACCGCGGCCACCCTTTACGAAACCGGACCCGGAACCGCCGTCATCGACAGCCCCGGGATCAAAGAATGGGGAATCCTGGATCTGCAGCCCTACGAAATCGCCTACCATTTTCGGGAAATCCGGGAAATCGCCCCGGCCTGCCGCTTCCCCAATTGCAGCCATTCCCACGAACCGTCTTGCGCTGTACAAGAAGCCGTTAAGGAGGGCCGTATCCATTCGGAACGATTCCTGTCGTACCTGAGCATTTTGGCCAACGACAATCAATACAACTAGAACTCATGCGTTTGTTGTTACAAAGGGTGTCCCATGCCCAGCTCGACATCGACGGCCAAATCCACGCCCGCATTGGCCCCGGACTCTTGGCTTTGGTCGGTATGGAACCCCATGACACGACCGAAGACCTGCAATACTTGGTTGGCAAAATGCTCCGACTCCGCATCTTTGGGGACGAGGAAGGCCGTATGAACCTTTCGGTTCAAGACATACAGGGCGAGTGCCTCATCGTTTCTCAGTTCACCCTCATGGCGGATACGGCCAAGGGCAATCGACCGGGCTACAGCAAAGCAGCCGCCCCGGCGGTCGCCGAACCTTTGTTTCTGCAATTTGTGGATTTATGCCGCGAAGCCTGGCCCCACCGGGTTCAATCAGGGGTTTTTGGGGCGGATATGCAAATTACACTCCTCAACGATGGACCGGTGACCATCTGGATGGACAGCCGAGACCGCTCCCGATCAATTTAACCCAGGCTACCTTAACCCGGTCAACCCACTGCCCCGCCATGGAAAAATCCAACCTTCCCCTTTTTGAAAACCCCGAAGGAATTCAAATCGCCCAAAACCAGGTCCATGCCTGGATACAGACCTACGGTGTTCGGTACTTTGACCCGTTGACCAACAACGCCATCCTCATGGAGGAGGTGGGTGAAATGGCCCGTATCATGGCCCGAACCTACGGGGAACAATCCTTCAAGGCGGGTGAATCCGCTGAACAACTCGGTCCCGAAATGGCGGATGTGTTATGGGTTCTGCTTTGCCTCGCGAATCAATGCGGGATTGATCTCGAAAAGGAACTCCGGCTCAGCCTCGTAAAGAAAACAGCCCGGGATCAAGATCGGCACCTGGCCAACCCCAAATTGCAACCCTAACCCAATCCGGGTACCAGGTCCTCGCCCACCAGACGACCAAACATAGGGCATGCGTTGAGCTGCACACAGAAATCAATATCCTCCTCCAGCCCGGCAGAGGCCAGGCGCGCAAAATGCGATGACAATCGAATGGCCGTGCGCAGATCGTGGCGATGGTTTTGCCACAAGGAACGAGCGGCCTGAACTCGGTCATCCTGGGCATGGTACCCGAGGGAACGCGTCAACAAGGCCTCGGCCAGGGCCCCGGCCAAGAGGGTATCCTCCCAACTGAATTTGCCTTGCCAACCCGAACCCAAAAGGACGGTGGGTCGAGGGTTTTGATGGAGTTCCTGCAACAAGACCTCCAAACCCAAAAACGCGCCTACCAATATTTCGGAGGCACCGGCATCGCGTGCTGCATGAAGGGCCCGCGTTCCGTTGGTTGTGGTCAAAGCAATTTGGGTCCCTTGGAAGCGGGGTTCCCGAAAGACCAAGGGAGAATTTCCAACCTCAAAGCCGGGTGCTACCAACCCTTCGCGTTCAGCCGCCGGGATAAACCCTTGCTCGGCCAGGGACAGGCTTTGTTCGGTGGTGAGGACGGGTCGAAAACAACGAATCCCGGCATGAAGGCCCGCACAAATGGCAGAGGTCGCCCGCAAGACATCCAAAACGACAACCCGCGCGTTTTGGACAACGGTCGTCCCCAGTTCTTCGGGGGTAAAGGCCACCTGCAACAAAAGACCCTGATTCGCCATTCTAGAGCTTTTATGATCCTTGGGAGGGGATAAAAGGCGGGCGAACCGTCACGGCGCGCAGGAGACGATCCCTGTTCTCAACAAAAACCACGCTGCCGGGCGCTGCGTATTCGGAAGTCACATACCCCATACCAATGTATCGTCCCGTCGATATGGACTCGGAACCGGAGGTAACCTTTCCGATTTCCAAACCATCGGCATCGCAAAGGCGGTAACCATGGCGGGGTATGCCTTTGTCTTCCATAACAAATCCCACCAAACGTCGCGATGGCCCGTTTTTCTTTTGTTCCAACAAGAAGTCTTTGTCAATAAAATCTTTTTTGAAGGAAGTAATCCAAGACAGCCCAGCTTCGATGGGAGAGGTGGTTTCATCGATATCGTTGCCGTAGAGGCAGAATCCCATTTCGAGACGGAGGGTATCACGGCAACCCAAACCGCAGGGTAGCAGGCCGTGGGCTGCACCGGCCAACATCAAGGCCTCCCAAAGCTGGGTCGCCTGATTGGACGGAACATACAACTCAAAACCACCGGCACCGGTATAACCAGTCGCCGATACCAGCACCGAACCCAGGCCAGCCACCGTGGCGTGGGTGAAATGGTAATACGCCAATCCCGACAAATCAACATCGCAAAGGGGCTGCAGGATATCCAAGGCACGAGGTCCTTGCAGGGCCAACAAGGCGGTATCATCCGAATGATCCTCCAGGACTACGCTGCCATCGGTTGGCAGATGGCTGCTGAGCCATTCCCAATCTTTGCGGAGGTTCCCCGCATTGACCACCAACAAATAAGATTCAGGGGCCAGGTTGTAAACCAACAAATCGTCCACCAAACCACCTCGACCGTTGGGCATGCAGGAATACTGAACCCGTCCGGGAAAAAGCGAGGCTACATGGTTGGAAGTTACCTTTTCCAGAAATTCCAGGGCCCCGGGACCGCTGACCCTAAATTCCCCCATGTGCGATACATCAAAGAGCCCGCAGGCGGAACGCACTGCCAGGTGTTCGGCCTTGATACCGCTGTAACTAACCGGCATGTCAAAGCCAGCAAAGGGAACCATCTTGGCATGAAGGGCCAAGTGACTTGCATGGAGGGGCGTTTTGCGGATGGGGTTCGATTCCATTGGGTTTGTTAAGAAAGAAGACGTTGAGAGATATCTGTGGGAAAATCGGGTTTCGTGCCCCTCAAAAGTACGCTTAGGACCGGTCTTATCTTTGAATTGTAAACCAATCCACCATGCAATTGCGCGATCCTCTGCACCTGCCGGCTTTGGCCTCTGAACTCGGCCTCGAAATCATCGGTGATTCATCCCTGATCATCACCGGAATCAATGAAATTCACAAGGTGGGGCCAGGTGACCTCACCTATTGCGATCATCCCAAATATTACCCCAAGGTCTTAGCCTCCCCTGCCAGCGTTGTTTTGATTAACAGCCGAATGGAATGCCCCCCCGGGAAATGCCTGTTGGTCTGCGACGCGCCTTTTGATGTTTACAACAGCTTGGTTCGTCGTTACCGTCCGTTTGGCAACCCGATGGGGCACCATTACCATGCCGGTCAAGATGTCGAAATTGGAGAGGACACTGTCATCATGCAGGGCGTTGTTTTGGGGGACCGGGTTCGAATTGGTCGCTCCTGTGTTATCCATCCCCATGTTGTGATTTACGCCGACACCATCATCGGAGACCGGGTTGTTATTCACGCCGGGTCCATCCTGGGGGCCGATGCATTTTATTACAAAAAGCGCCCCAACGGTTCCTACGATCGTTTGTTAAGCTGCGGGCGGGTCATCATTCACGACGCGGTTGAAATTGGCGCTGCTTGTACCATTGACAAAGGTGTTTCTGGCGATACCATCTTGGGCGAAGGCACCAAACTGGACAACCAGGTCCATTTGGGTCATGGGGTGGTGGTTGGCAAAAATTGCTTGATTGCCGCGCAGGTTGGCGTTGGTGGCAAAACCAGAATTGCAGACGGCGTTTGCCTATGGGGCCAAGTGGGCGTTCAAAAAGACATCGATATCGGGGAAGGCGCGAATGTGCTGGGGCAATCGGGGGTTACCAAATCCATCCCCGGAGGAAAAACGTATTTTGGAACACCGGCAAGGGATGTGAGGGATGTGCATCGGGAAACCATCGGCCTTCGCCGACTTTTGGAGCCCTAAACGTACCGCCGGAAGGTCAGCGAATCCGGAAGGTCAGCGAATCCGGAAGGTCAGCGAATCCGGAAGGTCAAGCGATGCAAAGGCGTGGGGCCCAGCGTTTGCACGGCGTTGCGGTGTTCGGAGGTAGGGTAACCTTTGTTACGATCCCAACCATAGCTCGGATAGTCTCGGTGAGCCTCCATCATGAGGGCATCCCGGTGGTTTTTGGCCAGGATACCGGCCGCTGCGATGCTGCAAAACCGCCCGTCACCACGGATTTCGCAACGATGAGGCACCTCCCCCCAGGCCTTGAATCGGTTGCCGTCTACCAAAATCACCTGAGGGACCTCGGCGAGTTGTTCCAAGGCCCTATGCATGGCCAAAATACTGGCCTGCAGGATGTTCACTTGATCGATTTCGTCCGGGCTGCAAATCCCCACTGCCCAGGCCAGTGCATATTCACGGATTCGCTGACCGCATTTTTCACGTTGAACCTCGGATAGTTTTTTGGAATCCCGTAACATAGACCAGTCCTGCAGGGGATCCAAGATCACCGCTGCTGCCACCACCGGTCCCGCCAGGCATCCCCGCCCGGCCTCATCGCATCCCGCTTCACCGACCAAGGGGGAATGGTATCCTGTGTTGGAAATTTTTTTGGATTGCATAAGGACGTCCATGGAGGAGATACGCTCGAACGCTCCGTTCTTCAACGGTTACAAATCGCCTTGGAAGGGACGAAGGAGAATTTCTTCAAAAACCGTCCGGGGCGAGGCCGCATAGGCATGCAAGATGGCCGAAGCCACATCGGCGGGGGGCATCAAGCGCTCTTGGGGCCAAGGGCTTGCGGACCAGGAATCCGTATAAACGGCACCGGGCAGAATGGCCGAAACAGCGATGCCTTCTTGGATCCATTCCTGGCGTAACATTTTGGTGAATCCCAGCAAGGCAAATTTGCTGATGCAATACGAAGCTCCGCCGGGATAGGCTCTCAAAGAAGCCACCGAACAAAGCGTGAAGACATAGGGACGGTCGGACTTTTTCAACAACGGATGCAAGGCCCTGCTGAGGCGGTAAGCGCTGTAAACATGCAGGGACATCTGCCCTTCCAATTGACCAGCTGGAGCATCCATCAGGGTATCTGCCACAAAGGAACCCGCGTTGTGAACCAGCATGTCCACCCGATCGCAGTGTTGGGTCACAAAGTCGATCCATCCTTGGCAACCCGCCTCGGTGGACAAATCCGCCGATGCATAATGCAGGCGACCCGTATCATCCGACCATTCCAAATCCTGGGGGGAACGCCGAGCGCATCCATAAACCACCCAGCCCTGAGCCAGCAATTGACCGGCGATTTCCCGCCCTATGCCGCGGCTGACCCCGGTAACAACAGCCACTCGGTGTTGTTGAGGATGGGTTGGGCTTGATTCGTGGGTTGTTGTTGACATACCCAAAAGTAAGGGCATCCTTGCCAGGAACGGGGCATCCCGCCCGCCGAAGCTGGTTACTTTCATGTAATTTTGGGCGAGATGAAATTTTTCTTCCACTTTGGGCGATACCTGCTCATGCTGCGCCAAATGCTATCCAAGCCCGAAAATGGACGCATGTACTGGGAGGAGACCGTGCGTCAAATGGCCTCCATCGGTTTGGGCTCGGTCGGCATCGTCGCCTTTGTGGCGGTGTTTATGGGGGGCGTTTCGGCGGTTCAAACCGTCTACCAATTGGTTGCACCCTACATCTCCCTCACCGTCGTTGGGTCCATTGTCACCAATTCCAGCATCCTGGAACTAGGCCCCTCGGTCACTTCGTTGGTTTTGGCCGGCAAAATCGGCTCCAACATTGCTTCGGAATTGGGCTATATGCGCAGTTCTGAACAAATTGACGCCCTCGAAATCATGGGCGTGAACCCGGTCGCCTATTTAGTCGGGCCCAAAATCCTGGCCTGCCTGACCATGATTCCTTTGTTGGTTGTGATATCTATTTCCACAGCGATTGCCGGAGGTATGGTGATTTGTCAACTCACCGGACTCATTACCTACGACCAATTTATCGAAGGCGCCCGATCCTCTTTCCTGGCCTACGATGTCTTCTTTGCCATGTGCAAGGCCTTCACCTTTGCTTTTTTCATATCCTCGGTTTCGGCCTACCACGGTTACCATGTTCATGGAGGCGCCCTAGAAGTCGGCCGTGCTTCTACCAAAGCGGTGGTTTATTGCTGCATCCTCATTTTGTCGGGGGATTATATCCTGGCAGAATTGTTGTTATGATTCAATTAAAAGGCATCGGTAAGCGGTTTGGAGAACAACAAGTCCTCCAAGACATTCACGCATCCTTTGGCCCGGGCCGAATCAATATGGTCATCGGAGCCAGCGGTAGCGGCAAGTCCGTCTTGATGAAAATCATGGTGGGCTTGGTCCTCCCGGACCAAGGGGACCTTTTTTATGAAAATGCCTCGCTGGGGACCATGGACCGGAGTGAGAAACAAATCCTGCGTCAAAACATTGGCATGCTCTTTCAGAACGCCGCCCTTTTTGATTCGTTGACGGTCGAGGATAACCTTCTCTTTCCGCTTCGCATGTTCAAGCCGGCACCGCGCGCCCAAATGCTTGAGCGCGTTGCGTATTGTTTAGAGAAAGTTGGACTGGCTGGCAAGGGACCCTTGTTTCCGTCAGAACTAAGTGGAGGCATGAAAAAGCGGGTGGGTATTGCCAGGGCCATTGTCTTGGAACCCCGCTATTTGTTTTGTGACGAACCCAATTCAGGACTGGACCCCAAAACCTCCCTACGGATTGATCACTTGATTCGGGACCTAACCCAAGAATTCAACATCACCACCGTGGTCAATACGCATGATATGAATTCAGTCCTGGAATGCGCGGATCATATCATTTTTCTTCACAAAGGCCGAAAAACCTGGGAAGGGGACCGTCAACAAATCCTCAAAAGCGAAAACGAAGACCTGAACGAGCTTGTTTACGCCACTCGTCACTTGCAGCAATACCGGGACCAGGCTTTCTGATCACCCGATCGTCAGCGGCCGATTTACCTTGTGAAAGAAGAAAGCAGACTTGTTTGGTAAGGCCGACGGTCAGGGCTATTTTTGGGCCCGGGCTTTCGAAAACCGTTTTTTATGAGCATACTTGTTAATTCTTCATCGCGAATATTGGTCCAGGGCTTTACCGGTTCCGAAGGCACTTTCCATGCCAGCCAAATGATCGAGTACGGAACCTGCGTTGTTGGCGGTGTAACACCCGGCAAGGGGGGCACCGAGCACCTGGGGCTGCCGGTTTTTGACGATATGCGAAGCGCCGTGAAAGCCACCTCGGCCAATGTTTCCATCATTTTTGTGCCACCAGCCTTTGCCGGGGATGCCATTATGGAAGCTGCCGATGCCGGCGTGCCCCTCATTGTATGCATCACCGAAGGCATACCCACCTCGGATATGGTTCGGGCTGCGGCCATGGTCCAACGCCGGGGTTCCCGATTGATCGGTCCCAATTGCCCAGGCATCATCACACCCGGTCAAGCCAAAGTTGGAATTATGCCCGGTTTTGTTTTCAAGTCCGGTCGTATCGGGATTGTTTCCAAATCAGGGACCCTCACCTACGAAGCCGCTGACCAAGTGGTCAAAGCCGGCCTCGGGATATCCACGGCGATCGGCATTGGAGGCGACCCCGTCATTGGCACCTCGACTCGGCAGGCTTTGGAGTTGTTTATGCAGGATCCCGAAACAGACGGCGTGATTATGATTGGTGAAATTGGAGGAGGCATGGAAGCCGAGGCCGCCCGTTGGCTTCGCGATGCCGGAAATCCCAAACCTGTAGTCGGCTTCATAGCAGGTCAAACCGCGCCTCCCGGACGACGAATGGGCCATGCCGGTGCCATTGTAGGAGGCAAGGACGATACGGCGGAAGCCAAAATGCGGATCATGTCCGAATGCGGAATTCACGTCGTCGCGTCTCCCGCTGATATTGGTAAGGCCATGGCCGACCTGCTGCGCGGCTAAGCCCCCCTCCCTAGGGCCGAACCGGCTGAATATGTTCTTGGGCTGCATAGCCAAAATGCTTCTCCAGGAGGTCTTTCATTTCTTTGGAAGAAGCCCAGCCCCAGCCACTACTTAGGAATTCCTTCCAATAAGGAGCTAAAAGACTTTGACCAGGGAAGACCAGGGAACGAATTGAAGACTTTTGACCCTGAGGCACATGGACCTTCCAAGCATAAGCCCCCTCTTGTCGCAAAGCATAGGATAGGGTCCCCACATCAGCCACCCCTACAACGGGCGA